>Ga0255780_10000562_pt1 | contig 35766 bp, 38 predicted proteins | sample 071ome_32_FD_179978 | JGI IMG/M metagenome (GOLD analysis project Ga0255780, IMG submission 179978) | Coastal salt marsh microbial communities from the Groves Creek Marsh, Skidaway Island, Georgia - 071405AT metaG (version 2) | ecosystem: Environmental > Aquatic > Marine > Intertidal zone >... | reverse complement strand
CCGGGACCGGGGGGAAGATCTCCCGCTCCTCATCGACGATTTGCTGGTGCGCATCGCGGAGGAGGGCGGGCCTCGCCTCGAGTTTACGGAGGCTGCCCTCGACTTCCTGCAAACCTACCCCTGGCCCGGGAACGTGCGGGAGCTATCAAACCTGCTTGAGCGCCTTTCCATTCTCTACCCCGACAGCCGCATTGATCTCGGCCATCTACCCAAGAGCTACCTACAAACGGCGGGCCTTGAGCCTTCTGATTTAGACACGGCGCTTCCCGAGCCTCTGGTGCCGCCCCCCGCGGCCCTCCGGGCTGTCGCGCCGCCCCGGCCTGCTCAGGACAACAACCAGGCCACCCAGGCCCCGTCCCTGGAACTGCCCGCTGAAGGTCTAAATCTCCGGGACCACCTCGCGAAGGTGGAAATCGCCATGATTCTTCAGGCCCTAGATCAGGGCGATTGGATCGTTGCCCGCGCGGCGGCGACCTTGGGCCTGCGCCGGACGACCCTGGTGGAAAAGATGCGGCGTTACAAATTGGACTCCGGCCGCTAGGCTGCCAATTTATTGACCATGCCTTTTGTGCTTTAGCGCAAGCCCCGGTAAATCCGGGGCTTTTTCGTTTTGGCATGGCCTTCGCATTACTTCCTTCGTGACCGAACCGCGTCAAAAAAGCGGCGCAACCCAGGGAAGGGAGATCGTTCATGAATAGCATTGCCATGCAGGGGTCCATTGCCCAGCTCCGCGCCCTTGCGGCCAGCGCTCAGGGTGTCGGGTCGGCGAGCGCCCCCTCCGCCACGGGCGCGGCCTTCGGGGAGATCCTTCAAAACACCCTGGCTAGCGTAAACGCCGAACAAATTAGCGCCGCGGCCCAGGCCACCGCTTACCTTAAGGGGGACCCGGAGGTCTCCCTAGCCCAAGTAATGATCAGCGCGGAAAAGGCCAGCCTGAGCTTCGAGGCCGTGAGCCAGACCCGCAATAAGCTGCTGTCTGCCTACCGCGACATCATGAATATGCCGCTCTAATCCACGCCTAGCAGAGTAAGGAAAAAGGGACTTTTCCATGGCTGAGATGCAAGCAACGCCGACCGGCTTCGCCCGGGTGGCGGATCAATTCCGAGCTTTCAGCACCATCCCCATGGTGCGCCAGGCGGGGGCCCTCCTAGGCCTTGCGGGGGCCCTGGCCCTGGCTGCCAGCGCCGTGCTTTGGCTCCAGGAACCGAATTGGCGCCAGTTGGAGGCCAACCTGCCTCTGGCAGAGCAGGCCCAGGTGCTCGACGCCCTGGGGGCTGCCGGCATCGACTACACCCTGGGGGCCGGGGGAGCGGCCATCATGGTGCCCGCCGATCGCCTCTACGAAGCCAAGATGACCCTCGCCACCTCGGGCCTTGCGGCCCCCGCGGCGGAGGGCTACGCCCTGCTGGATCAGGACCAGGGGATTGGTTCGAGCCGGCGCATGGAAAGCACCCGCTTTCGTCGCGCGCTGGAAGGGGAGCTTGCGCGCTCCATCGAAAGCCTGGCGGGGGTGCAGCATGCCCGAGTCCACCTCGCCATTCCCGAGCGCTCGGTCTTTTTGCGGAGCCAGGCCGAAACCACGGCCTCCGTGGTACTCACGCGCTATCGCGGCGGCAAGCTGGCGGAACGGCAAATCGCCGGCATACAGCAGCTCGTGGCGGCTAGCGTCCCGGAGCTCACGGTCGATGGGGTGGCCGTGCTCGACCCCTTCGGTAATCTGCTATCGAAGAGCGCCAGTGATGATCAGTTCGAGCTCACCACTACCCAATTCACCCTAAAGCGCGATCTAGAGCGGCAGTACGTGGCGCGGGTGGAAAACATGCTCGTGCCGCTGCTGGGGGCTGACGGTTTCCGGGCCGATGTCGCGCTGAACATGCTTTTCCGCCAAACGGAGATCGCCCAGGAGCAATACACCAACCCCGCCATGGAAAATGGGGGCGTTCGCAGCGAGCGCTGGCAGCGCAAGCTTCGCCCGGAAGGCGCCGGCGGCGTCCCTGGCGCCCTCACAAATGCGCCGCCGGAGGCGGGGCTGTTAGCCGAGGAAGAGGTGCAGGGCACGGCAGTTCAGAACCGGGCCAGCGAAGTGCAGGCGGAGGTGTTCCGGAACTACGAGCTCAATAAAACCATCCGCTATGAACGCCCAAGCCCTTGGGAGATTCAAAGCCTCTCCGTCGCCGTGGTCATAAAGCAACAGCCGCCGAGTGCCGAGGGGCAAGCGCAACGGCGCACAGCGGCGCAGCTTCAGGCCCTGGAGGCCATTATTCGGGACGCCGTCGGCCTAAACGCGAATCGCGGCGATACGGTTACGGTTGCGGAAGCGCCCTTTGTCCTGCCGGAGCCGGTGGAGGCGCCGGCGCCGGAAGGCGAGCCTTTCATCAGTGCCCAAAGCGTCGAGGGGGTTCTCCGTCAGGGCCTGCCGGGGATTGCCTTGCTCGCGCTGGTGCTTTTCGTCCTCCGCCCCTTCATGAAGTCCGTGATGACCCTGCCGCCGCCGCCGAAGCCGCCGAAGGACGATCCCTATATGCAGCTGGCGGCGCCTCCGGGCATGCCTGCGCTGCCTCCCCCGGCCACGGCGGAAGCTCGGGCGCGAGCAATCTCGGCCCAGGAAATGGCCAAGATGAATGAGTGGTTGGATGAAGCGCGGACCATGGCGCAGGACGATCCGCGACGCATCGCTCAACTCACCCGGCAGTGGATGAACAGCGATGGCTGAAGCCCCGGCGCAAAAGAAGGAAGGGTTTGACGGCCTGGCGCGGGCCGCCGTGCTCCTCATGAGCCTTGGGGAGGAGGGGGCCGCGGAGGTGATGCGCTTCCTTTCTCCGAAGGAGCTGCAACGCCTTGGAGAAGTCATGGCCCGTACCGGGACCATCACCCGTTCCCAAATGACCGGCGTGCTCGCGCAGTTTCGCGACGGTATCGACGAGCAAACCAGCTTCGGGGTCGATGCGCCGACCTATGTACGTCGCGCTTTGATCCATGCGGTGGGGGAGCAGCGGGCGGAAAGCATCATTGGCACCGCCCTTGATCAGGACATGGGCAACGGCATTTCCGCACTGAAGTGGATGAGCCCGAGAAGTGTGGCGGACATCGTCCGCTCCGAGCATCCACAGATCATCGCCATGGTGCTGTCCTTTCTCGAGGCGGATCAGGCTGCCGGGGTGCTTGAGCAGCTTCCGGAGAATTTGGTTCCTGACGTGCTCATGCGCCTGGCCACCATGGATTCGGTGCGTCCTGACGCCCTTCGGGAGCTGGACGCCATCCTGGAAGAGCAGGTTATTGATCAGGGCCAGGCGAACGCCCTCGGGATGGCCGGGGTGCGCGGCGCGGCGGACATCCTCAACTACGTCAATGGCGGGCTGGAGCAGTCCACCTTGGAAGAGATTGGCCTCATTGACCCCGAACTGGCAACGAAAATTCAGGATTCCATGTTTGTCTTCGATAGCTTGGCTGGCATGGACGACCGGAGCATGCAGGTGCTGCTCCGGGAGGTGGAAAGTGAACTCCTTCTGGTGGCCCTTAAGGGGGCGGAGGAGGCGCTCGTGGAGAAGTTCCTCGGCAACATGTCGAAGCGTGCTTCCCAAATGCTTCGGGAAGACATGGAGTCCCAGGGCCCGGTTCGGGTCTCCGAGGTGGAAGCGGCGCAGCGGGAAGTGCTTGCCGTAGCCCGCCGCCTCTCCGAAGAAGGGCAGGTGACCTTGGGAGGCGGCGATGACTTCCTCTAACTTTCGACCCCAGCCTTGGCAGGCCCCGAGTGTTAATCCCGAGCCCACTCCTGAGCCCCTGCGTCTGACTGCGGAGCGCATTGAGGCCCTGGAGGCCGAGGTGCGCGATGAAGCCCGGGCCGCCGGTTATGCGGAAGGGCTGGCCGAGGGGCGGGAGGCCGTGCAGGCCCGCCTAGGGACCCTCGATGCGCTCCTTTCCTTCCTTGCTGATCCCCTGCATCGCATGGATCGCACCCTTGAAGAAACGTTGCTGACCCTCACCCTGAGTTTTGCCGAGGGGATTCTGCGTCAGGCGCCGCCGGCCTCCCGGGAGAGCCTTGAGGCCGTACTTCGGGAGGCGCTGGATGCTCTCCCCGATCCCCAGGCAGAGGCGGTGGTTCGCCTCGCCCCCGCAGACCTTGCGACCCTAGAGGCGGCGATTGAGGACGCCCCCCGTAGCCGACCCTGGCGCCTTGAGGCCGATGCGAGCCTTGGCCCGGGAGATGTCTGGGTGGTGGCAGGTCTCTCAGAAGTCGATGCCACGCGCCGCACCCGCCTGCGCCAGCTTTTTGACGGCCTCCTCCCCCAGCAGGGAGAAGGCGACACCGCTGAGGAGGACGGGCTGTGACAGCACCTGCCCTTCCCAACCTCGAAGCCCTGGCGCGCCGCCTGGTGGCCCGGGTCGACCATTTTGAGCGGCCCCCTTTACTGGCATCGGGCGCATTGACGGGGGTAACGGGCTTAACCCTGGAGGCTACCGGCTGCGCCTTTCCCCTAGGGGCGCGCTGTCGCCTAAAGGGGCCCGGTGCCAAGCCTTGTGAAGCAGAGGTCGTGGGCTTTCGCGGAGGTCAAACCTTCCTGATGCCCGTGGGAGAGCTCGGCGGCCTGCGTCCAGGCGCTCGCGTGCTGCCCTCGCCGGAAAGCGATCAGGTCCCCGTGGGGGAGGGTTTGCTCGGCCGAGTGGTGGATGCTTTGGGCCGACCTCTCGATGGAGCGCCCTTGCCCCATCTCAACGCCGTTACGCCGCTCCATGGCCGACCTCTTAACCCCCTGCGCCGAGCTTCGGTTTGCGAGCCCCTTGATGTCGGCGTTCGAGCGATTAACGCCATGCTGACCGTGGGGCGAGGCCAGCGCCTCGGCCTTTTTGCTGGCTCAGGCGTGGGTAAGTCCGTGCTGCTCGGAATGATGACGCGCTTCACGGAGGCGGACGTGATCATCGTGGGCCTGATTGGAGAGCGGGGTCGGGAGGTTGCGGACTTCGTCCATCGAACCCTCGGCGAAGCGGGACAGCAGCGGGCTGTCGTGGTGGCTGCCCCGGCCGATGCGCCACCCCTTCTGCGCATTCATGGGGCTCTTCGCGCCACGGCCTATGCCGAGTATTTTCGCGACGCAGGCTGTCGCGTGCTGCTGCTGATGGATTCCCTCACCCGCTTCGCCCAGGCCCATCGAGAGGTCGCTTTAGCCATCGGCGAGCCCCCGGCGCGCCAGGGGTACACGCCCAGTGTGTTTGCGCGCTTGCCACAGCTGGTGGAGCGGGCGGGGAACAGCGATTCCGGATCTGGGTCTATTACCGCGTTCTATACCGTACTGACGGAAGGGGACGATCCGAACGATCCCATTGCCGACGCGGCTCGCGCCATCTTGGATGGGCATATCGTTCTGGCGCGACGTATCGCCGAGCAGGGGCGCTACCCCGCCATTGATGTGGAAGCCAGCGTCAGCCGAACCATGACCGACGTGTTGGATGATGATGCCCTGGCTCTTGCTCGGAGGGCCCGCGCTTACCTCGGTCGCTATCGACAGAGCGCAGACCTCATCGCCATGGGGGCATACCAAGCAGGTAGCGATCCGCGACTTGACGAGGCCATTCGTTACCACGACGCCCTGGAGCGCTTCCTCGCCCAGGATCTCCGAGAGGCTGCGCCCTTGCCCGCCAGTCTCAAGGCCCTCCGCGCGGCCTTGGAGAACAAGCAATGACCAGCCCTGAGCGCCATCGTGCGCAGCAGCTCCTTAGGGCAAAGGAGAGCCGTGAGCAGCGCGCCGCCCTTCTTCTCGGCGAGGCGCAGCGTGCCTTAAAGGATTCCGAGGCGCGCCTCGAGACCCTTCTCCGGTGGAAACAGGATTACAGCCAGCAGCAGACGAAGCTTCGCCAGGTGCGCCACGTCGGAGTGCTCAACGATTGGCGCGCGTTCCTGGATGGCCTTGAGGATCAGCGCCTCCGTGCGCAGCAGGAGCTTGGGGGCCTTCGCGCTGCCGTAGAGGAACGGCGCCGACAGTATCTGGCGTGCCTGCAGGAGCGAAAGATGGCCGATCGCTATCGAGAACATATTTTGGCCGCGGAAGCAGAGCTAGGCCGCAAGCGAGAGCAGCGGGTGGCGGATGAACTGGCGGCTCAACGCAGCACAAGGAAAGAGAGATGAATACCTTAGGTCCCCCCGCACCGGTCAATTCCTCGGGTTCCAAAACCCGAAGCGAAGGTGCCGAATCCGATGCCGCGGGTTTTGCCGATGCCTTTGACGGCGCCTTTGGCGCCCTCGGTCCGCGCTCGGCGACCCCAGCTTCCGGGTCTGCTTCCGCCTCGCCTTCGGCGGAGGCCTCCGGAACGGAAGCCATAGCCCCGGCGGAGGAGGGGACAAGCCGCTCGGTCTATGGGCTCGCACAGAGTGAGGGTCACCCAGTCGACCCTGCGGACTCGGCCTCCCCTTTGGAACAAAAGCCCCTCTCCCTGCAGGCTCTGCGCCCTCCGTCGAGTGCGGTGGCTCCGGCAGTACAGCAGACAGCGCCATCCGCCCCCCTGGGCGACCCGGCCCTCGCTGCCGTTGACGATGCCTCGCCGGTTTCGAAGGAACAGAGCCCTGCGCCGGGTGCCGTCGCGCCGGGTAGGCCAGCCCCAGCCGCGCGGCAGACAGCGCACCAGACTGCGCCCCAGACCGCATCGCGGGCACCGCTATCTGCCTCCTCTGGCGCTCCGAATAGGTCGGCCGACTCGACTCCCGAAGGACACGTGCAGCCTCCCTCGCCAGGCGCGCCGGGCAATGATCACCCTCTCCAGCCAGCACAGACGAGCTTGCCAAAGGGGGTAACCGCATCGCCCGCAGAGAACGCAGGGCCTAGTCCAGCAAGATCAGAAGTGCCCGCCGGGCTTGGGACCTCAAACCGCTCTGAAGCCCCGAGGCCGCCGGCGATGCCGGTTACGCAATCTTTGCAGGGGAACCGAGCGCCCCAGCCTTCGGTGCGAGAGTCCTTGGTTGTCGAGTTTAGTCATGCGCAACAGGCGCGCGGGCCCGAGGACGGGGAGGGGCTTCGTACTTCTGGGGTGAGAAAGGGGATAGAGCCCCTCGCTCCGCAGCGACCGGAAAGCCCCCCTGTCGAGGCCCTACTGAGAGGCGACGTGCGCCGGGGTGCTGAGGTCCTTTTGCGGGGCGCGCGTACGCCAACCAGCCTCTCCGCAGCTTCAGCCCTAAGGGGAGAGCCGGGGGGAAGCGGCGCGAATCCTACCCCAAGCCCTCGTCTTGAGGGACTGAAGCCCGCAGAAGCAAAGGCCCTGGCCAGCCCCCCGGGCTTCGTGGCGGAGCCGAGAACCCTCGCGCGCGTAAGCTTTGATCAGCGGCTAGCCCAGGCGAGCCCAGCGGTGGGGGCCTTTCGGCTTCTTGAGTCTGGAGCCCCCCTGGGCGCCCCGGGAGCGAGTGGCGCCGAGCCTTCGGCTCCGGGACCGGGCGCCGTCTCCCCAGCGTTCGATATCCGCTCCCCCTCGGTGGTCCCGCTGGCCGTCGAAAGCCGCATGGCCCCCGCCCTTCTTAAGGACCTACAGCAGCAATTCGCGACCCTGGACGAGGGTACAAGTCGCACCGTGGAGCTTCGCCTCGATCCCCCCGAGCTGGGGCGGGTAACGGTGCGAATCAGCATGGTTGGCGATGAGGCTCGGGTGGCCTTCACCGCCGCGCAGGGCGGGGCGAGGGAAGCCCTTGAAGCCGCTCTGCCGAAGCTACGGGAAATGTTTGAACAGGCGGGACTCAGTCTCGGAGATGCGCAGGTGGGTACGGGGTCCGGACAGGACCGCCGGGGTCGAAGCCGGGCCAGCGAGGGTGCTCCCGGTGGCCTAGGTGCCTCGGCAATAGACCAGGAGACCTCGGAGGACGCTCAGATGCCTGAGGTCGTCCGCGTCAATTCTCCGGCGCGGGGGCGCCTTGATTTACGCGCTTAGCCTGCCAAGGAATTGACGATCTCTTCCAGTCTAGGAATTAAGTCCATTGAAAACAGTGCTTTATAAATTGAATTGATAGTTGGCCCTTCCTTTGCAGTAAGCGTTGGGAAAGGAATCGCCGGGGCTCCGTGCTCCTCGCCAAGGATGGCTTTTAAGAGAACGCTATGAAATTGCCCGTACTCATTCTGGTCGTGCTGCTCACCGCTCTCCTTACCGGAGGTGGGCTCGCAGCGGGCGCGTATTTCTTCCTCTTGCCTCAGTTGAAGGCTGAACTTGGCATAGAGGAAACCCCGGAAGAGACCGAGGAGGCAGCGCAAGAAGAGGGGGAAATCGATCCGATGGACTTGCCCCTTGGGGAAGGCGAACCCCAGCACTTTGCCTTTGCTAAGCCGCTTTTGATTTCCCTAGACAGTCAATCCGACGCCAAATTTCTCCAGCTGGCCTTCACCATCCTGGTTCATCACCAAGCACTGGCTGATGAACTCACTCGGCGAGAACCGGAGCTTCGAAACGATCTCATCATCCGCCTTGGCGCCGAGCGCCCTGATGAGCTCCGCACTCCGGAAGGGCGAGAGCGGCTCCGAGAGACGATCCTGACGGCAGTACGCGATCGGGTGAAACCCTACGTCGACAAGGAAGCGCAGGCGCGCTTCGAGATCGATGACGTTCTTCTTACGAACCTGGTAATGCAGTAATGGCCGGCCAAGACATCCTATCCCAGGACGAAGTCGATGCGCTGCTTGGCATGGAAGATGGGGAGCTTGGCGATTACGCCGCCGAGGGCGAGGTCAGGGAAATTGACCTGGCCCGGCAACAGCGAGTCGTTCGCGGTAACTTCCCGGCCCTTGAGGCGATTAATGAGCGGATCAGCCGCGGCCTTCGGGACCTCATGTTCCAACTGTTTCGCCGGGGGGCTGCAGTCTCGAATGAGGAGGTCAGCACGCCGAGCTTCGCGGACTACATCTATAGCCTTTACGTGCCAACTTCGCTGAATGTGGTGAAAGTCTCACCGCTTCGGGGTTTTGGAATCGTAGCGATCGATCCGCGCCTAGTCTTTCGGCTGGTGGACTACTTCTTCGGTGGATCGGGCTCCCTGTACTCCAAGGTCGAGGGCAGGGATTTCACGGCGACGGAGCAGCGCATGATTCGCATGCTCGTCGAACGCATCGGAAAGTTGATCGCCGAAGCCTGGAACCCGGTGCTAGCTATCGATGTGGAATATTCCCACCCCGAAGTTCATCGCCGTTCGGCAAACATCCTTGGCGCTCAAGAGGTAGTGGTCGTTTCAAGCTTCATCCTGGAGATGGAGACGGGAGATCCCGGGTACATTCACTTCACCTTGCCCTACACCATGCTGGAGCCCGTGCGCGCATTGCTTGACGCGCCGGTGCCCACCACCCGCGACGACTCCGATACCCGCTGGTCCAGCGCCCTACGCCGGGATATTCGGTCTGTCTCCGTGCCCATCCGCGCCCAGCTGACCGAATTCCGTAGCACCTTGTCCGAGCTCCTGCACTGGGCGCCGGGAGATGTATTGCCTATCGATATGCCCGAGCGCATTGCCTTGGAAGTCGAAGGCATGCCCCTGGCGGAGGGACGCTTTGGGATTTCCAACGAGAAAAACGCGCTACGTATCGAGCGCATTCTGGAGCAAGAGGGCTCTGGAGAAGCGACTTCGGTCCCCAGGAAAAAAGCGGTTTAGGAGAAGTCCACAGTGAGCGAAGACGATTTTGAAGGCGGCGCGCAAGGCTTTAGCCCCGATGATTTTACGGACCTTGAGGGTCCCGTGGAGGGCGAGGTCCGGAATCTCGATATGGTTCTCGACATTCCCGTGACCGTCGCGGTGGAGATTGGCCAGGGACGTATTCCGATAAAGAGCCTGCTTCAGCTTACGCAAGGATCCGTAGTGGAACTCGATCGCCTAGCGGGGGAGCCCCTTGATGTCCTGGTGAATGGCACCCTGATTGCCCAAGGCGAGGTGGTAGTGGTGAACGAAAAGTATGGCGTGCGACTGACCGATGTCATCAGCCCCGCCGAGCGCTTACAGCGGCTAAAGCGGTGAAAGGCCTGCGCTATCCCCGGGCAAACTTCGAGCACGCTGCGTTTGCGGCGCTGCTATTTGCCCTAGGCCTTGGCGCCGCCGCTGCTTTCGCTGCGGATGCTGGCGAAATAGCTGAACGGGTAGCCAAAGGTGCGCAGCTTGAGACGCGGGAAGAACAAGGGAATAGGGACGCCTTGGCAGCGCAGGACGCGCTGGGGCTTAAGAAAACGCTAGCGGGGCCGACCCAAGAGTCTGAGCAAGGGCTTCCGGCCCGCCCCGCTAGCCCGGGCACGGCCTCGCTCCTTCGTTTGGGGATGGGCTTAGCGGTGGTGCTGGCGCTTCTCCTTGGCCTCATGGCCCTGCTCCGACGCATGGGCTATGGGCAAGGAATTGGGACGGGTGCCATCGAGATCCTCGCAAGCCGAAGCCTCGGGCCTCGGGAGCGGGTGGTGCTGATTCGCTCTGGCGAGCGGCACCTTTTACTTGGGGTGGCTCCGGGCCGTGTAGCCCCCCTGGACCAGTGGGTAGGACCCTTTCAGGAGTTTGATCAATGAGCCAACTTGCATCGATCTTGCTAATCCTCAGCTTGGGCTTGGCGTTGGCCGTACCGGCCAGCGGCGGGCATGGGACCCAAGTGATTTGGGCGCCGGTGGCGCCGAGTGAAGGTGTAGCGCCCTAGCGTGAATCAAGGTTTGACTGCGGCAGCCGTGCCACCCACGCATCGCTGTAAAACAGTTGAACCCGGTTTACGTCCTTTGGCGGTGCTTTATGCCTTTTTGGATTAGCCCAGCGTGATGGTCCTAGCCTTGGCGTCGACCATCCTTCGTTCCACCTCGCCCCGGGGCTTCGGCCTCGGGGCTTTTTGCCGTGAGGGCAATGGCTCCCTGCGCTCCGGGCTGGCTCGTCCGGGGCTCCGAGGATTACTCGGCGTCTTATTTATCGCGATAGGCGTCCCCGCCTTTGGTGCGGAGCTTGATCTGATCTCAGCGCGTCCCGGGGAGGGAGAGGAAACGGTCTATTCCCTGAAACTTCAGGTGCTCGCGGTGATGACCGTGCTAACGGTTCTGCCGGGGCTTCTCATGACCACCACGGCCTTTACCCGGGTGCTCATTGTCCTGGCCGTGCTTCGCCAGGGCCTGGGGACGCAGCAAACGCCTTCCAATCAGATCCTTGCCGGTATGGCGCTGTTTTTGACTCTTTTTATCATGGGGCCGGTGGTCTCTCAGGCCTGGGAGCAGGGGGCGAGTCCCTATCTTGAAGATGAAATAGGTACGGAGGTCGCTTTCGAGCGCACCGTCGCGCCCTTTCGGGAATTTATGCTGTCCCAGACCCGGGAGAGCGATCTTGCGCTCTTTGCCGATTTGTCCGGTGGACAACGTTTTGATCGTCCCGACGATATCCCGCTGACCCTGCTTATTCCCGCGTTCGTGATTAGTGAGCTCAAAACCGCTTTTCAAATTGGCTTCCTAATATTGATTCCCTTTTTAGTTATCGATTTGGTGGTGGCCTCCGTGCTCATGTCCATGGGGATGGTGATGCTGTCACCCCTGATCATCTCCTTACCCTTCAAGCTCATGCTGTTTGTGCTGGTGGATGGTTGGGCGCTCCTTATGAGCACCCTGGCGGCCAGTTTCGTGGCGGGCTAATCCAATGGACTACAACACCATCATGCTGATCGCCCAGGAGGCCCTAGAAGTCACCATGTGGGTCTGCGCGCCCATCTTGCTGACCGCCCTTGTGCTGGGCTTGTTGATTGGGATGCTGCAGGCGGCAACCCAGATCCAAGAAATGACCCTGTCGTTTATTCCAAAGATGATTGGCATGGGGGCGGCGCTTTTGATCGCGGGCCCCTGGATGCTCGCGATGCTGGTGGAGTTCACCCAGGGGCTTTATGAGCGCATTCCCTTTCTTATCGGTTAGCCATGTTTGAGCTGGCGAGCGTTCTGGGGACGATCGAGGGGGCCCTCGGGCCCTTTCTTCGCGCCTCTGCTTTGTTCTATGCCGCGCCGGTCTTTTCCGCCCGGGCCTTGCCCACTCCCGTACGGGTGCTCATGGCCGCGGCCTTCGCGCTGCTCATCGCCCCCTTCCTGCCCGCCGTGGCGCCGATCGATCCCTTCTCCGCTGCGGGGCTTCTACGCATTGCCCAGGAGATTCTGCTAGGCATCATGATGGGCTTTGCCATCACCCTGGCGTTCTCCGTGCTTTCCCAGGCTGGGGAGAATATCGCTCTGGGCATGGGCCTCGGCTTTGCTTCCATTAACGACCCGAACAATGGTCTCTCCGTTCCCATTGTTTCCCAGTTCTACGCGATCGTCGGGACGCTCATCTTTCTCGCTCTCGGGGGCCACGCCCTGATCGTTGAGGCGTTGCAGGCCAGCTTGCAGCGACTGCCCGCGGGCTTTGATGGGCTGAACCCCCAGGCCTATGGGCAGCTGGTGTGGTGGGGGGCAGAGATGTATGGCTTTGCCGTGCTGCTGGCCCTCCCTGCGGTGGCGACGCTGCTTTTGGTAAACCTCGCATTTGGCGTGATCACCCGCACCGCGCCTCAGCTAAACCTTTTTGCGATCGGCTTTCCCATCATGATCTTGGTTGGGCTTGGGGTGATCGTGCTGACCCTGCCCGCCCTCCTTGACGACTTCACCACGGTGCTGGCGGCCGCCTTTACCTTGATCGACGGGATTTTGACGCCGTGAGGCCCGGGCGTGGAAAAAAGTGCTTGAGAGGAGGACGCCATGGCTGAGGCGGACTCCGGCCAAGATCGCACAGAAGAAGCGACACCGCGGCGGCGGCAGCAAGCGCAGGAGAAAGGCCAGGTTCCCCGGTCCCGAGAGCTCACCACCACCGTGCTGCTCCTCGGCGGCACGGCCGGGCTCATGATGCTGTCCAGCTACATGATTGAGGGGCTTTCCGCGCTCTTCCGCGAAGGCCTCGCCCTCGATCGACAAATGATCTTCCTCGAGGATGCGGGCTTGCTCCAGTTGGGGCGGCTTACGGGCGCTGCGGCGCTGGTTCTGGCGCCCCTCTGCGCCTTGCTGTTTCTGCTGGCCGCAGCCATGCCAGTGGCCCTCGGGGGTTGGTCCTTCTCCGCAGAGTCCCTGGCGCCGAAGCTCAGTAAGCTCGACCCCATCAAGGGCCTGGGTCGCCTGTTCGGGCCCCGGGGCCTGATGGAGCTTCTGAAGGCCCTCGCCAAATTTTTGCTTGTGGGGTCCGTGGGGGCCCTCGTGCTGTGGTGGGAGCTCGATCAGCTTCTGGCCCTTTCCGGCCTCCCCCTCGAGCAAGCGCTCGCGCAAACGGCCTGGCTCGCCGGCTATACGCTCCTCGGAGTCTCCGCGGCAACGGCGCTTGTAGCCGCCGTGGATGTGCCCTTCCAGCTCTGGCAGCACAACAAGCAGTTGCGCATGACCCGGCAGGAAGTGCGCGACGAATTCAAAGAAACGGAAGGGCGTCCGGAGGTGAAGGCACGCATTCGCCAGCTCCAGGCGGAAATGGCACAGCGGCGCATGATGGAGGCCGTGCCGGAGGCGGACGTGGTGGTGACCAACCCCAGCCACTACGCCGTGGCGCTGAAATATGAAAGCCAGCGCGGCGCGCCCCGGGTCCTGGCTAAGGGCAAGGATCTCGTGGCCCGCGCTATTCGTGATCGCGCCGCCGCCGCCGGGGTGCCCCGCATCGAATTACCTCCCCTTGCGCGCGCGCTCTACGCCCATACGCGGGTGAACGAAGAGATTCCCCCGCCCCTCTACCTAGCCGTGGCCCAGGTCCTGGCCTACGTTTACCGTCTGCGCTCCGCAAGAACCCTCGGTACGGCTTGGCCCACGGCGCCGGGTTCCGTTCCCGTGCCCGACGACCTCGACCCAGGCCCAGACGCCGCCTAGCGCAACTTCGTTTAGGGGTCGTCAATTCCCTGGCGATGGCTGCGCACTCTCTACGCACGGAACTAGATAAATGCGATAAAAAACAATGAGGTAGATGGGCTCGGCTATTTCAGGCACGGCCTTTGCAAATTAAGTCCCACAGGGAGCGGAGCGCCAAAAAATTGGCTTCGCAGGAAACGTGGGCAGCAAGGACGCCGCCGTGAACGATACCGCCAGCATGTGGTCGCCAAAGATGCTTCAGGGCCTAGGAGCCCCGGTGCTGTTGCTCGCCATGCTGTCCATGATTGCGCTGCCGCTCCCGCCCCTCGTCCTCGATCTTTTGTTCACCTTCAACATCGCGCTCGCCATGGTGGTGGTGCTGGCCAGCGTCTACAGCGCTCGCCCCCTCGATTTCTCCGTCTTTCCCACCGTGCTGCTTATGGCCACGCTCCTTCGCCTAGCGCTGAATATCGCTTCCACCCGAGTGGTGCTGCTTGAAGGCCATTCTGGGGGGAATGCCGCAGGAAAGGTCATTGAGGCCTTCGGGGAATTCGTCATCGGCGGAAACTACGCCGTGGGCCTCATCGTTTTCATCATCTTGGTGATCATTAACTTCGTTGTGGTCACGAAGGGCGCCGGTCGGGTTTCCGAGGTGACGGCACGCTTTACCCTCGACGCGATGCCGGGCAAGCAGATGGCCATCGACGCCGATCTGAACGCCGGTCTGCTCAGCCACGAGGATGCGCGGAAGCGCCGGGAGGATATAGCGCGGGAATCGGACTTCTACGGCGCCATGGACGGTGCTTCGAAGTTCGTTCGCGGTGATGCGGTGGCGGGGCTCCTCATCACGGTCATCAACATTATTGGCGGCCTGGTTGTGGGGACGGCGCAGCACAGCCTCGCGATTGGCGCGGCGGCCGAGCAATACACCTTGCTGGCCATCGGCGATGGCCTTGCCGCCCAGATCCCCTCGCTCCTTCTCTCCACGGCGACGGCCATTATCGTCACCCGCGTGTCCTCCAGCGAGGACATGGGGGAGCAGGTTTCCAGCCAGCTTTTCGCCAGCCCTAAAACCCTTGCGGTAACGGCGGGGGTGATCGGCGGCCTAGGTCTCGTGCCCGGCATGCCTAACCTGGTGTTCCTGGGTCTTGCGGCACCTCTGGGCTATTTCGCCTGGCGGCGCCGCCAGGAAGTTGACGTGGAGCTCCTTCCCGCCGGGGCCACGGGGGCAAGACCTGCGAGCTCGGGGGCTCAGCGAAGCCCTTCCCGAGGGGACACCATCACCCCCGACGGAAAGCTGGCGCTCCCCGATGGGCGGGGCGAGGCCGGCCAGAGTCCGGAGCTCAGCTGGAACGATCTTGAAGCGGTGGATGTGCTCAGCCTTGAAGTGGGCTATCGCCTCATTCCTCTGGTAGAGCGCAGCCAGGGCGGTGAGCTGGCCTCCCAGATTAAGGGCGTGCGCAAAAAGCTCTCCACGGAGCTGGGCTTCCTCGTCCAGCCTGTCCACATCCGGGACAACTTGGAGCTGGGCCCCACTAACTACCGCATCATGATTAACGGCGTGCCCATGGCCACGGGGGAAGTGCAGCCGGATCGCGACCTCGCGATTAACCCAGGTCAGGTGTTCGGTGCCCTTGAAGGCATCCCGGGGAAGGATCCGTCCTTTGGCCTCGAAGCGGTGTGGATTGAGTCTAACCAGCGTGACGAGGCGCAGGGCCTCGGCTACACCGTTGTGGACACGGGTACGGTGATCGCCACCCATCTAGCGACCGTCGTTCAGAAATACGCCCACGAAATCTTCGCCTTTGAGGACGCTCAGGCGCTCTTCGATCAGCTAAAGGCCACGGCGCCGAAGCTCGTGGAGGAGCTCACGCCGAAAACCCTCTCCATGGCCGTGCTCACCCGGGTCTTCCAGAACCTTTTGGCCGAGCACGTCCCGCTGCGCGATCTGCGCACCATTGCCAACACGCTGCTTGAGCATGGCGCGGTTCAGCAAGATCCGGACAGTCTGACTGCTGCCGTGCGGGGCGCCCTCGCTCGCCAGCTCGGTCACGTCATCAATGGTGACGCCGCCACCCTGCCGCTGATCACCCTGGCCCCCGCTCTTGAACACATGCTGCAGCCCGCGGTGGCGGGGCAGAACGCCGGGGCCATGCCCATCGAACCGAATCTCGCAGAGCAGGTGCAAAGCGAGCTCCTCGAGCTCGCCAAGCGCTTGGAAGAAGACGGCCAGCCCGTGGTTCTGGTGGTTCCTCCGACCCTTCGGATGTGGATTGCTCGCTGGCTGCGCCCGGCTATCGAACGGCTTCACGTGCTCTCGTTCAACGAGATTCCTGACAACAAGCAGCTTGAGATCGTTGCCACCTTAGGGGACGGCGCGGCTTCCGCGGCGACCTAAGCGGCTCACCCATAGGAGTGTAGGGGTATGAAAGTAAAGCGAATCCATGCCGAAGACATGCGCCAGGCCATCCGCAAGGTCCGGGAAGAGCAGGGACCGGATGCGGTCATTCTGTCCACCAAGAAGACCGCTACCGGGGTGGAGGTGCTGGCTGCCCTCGATGCCAAGGCCGACGAGCTTCGCACCCAGCACACCACGCGCACCGTAAGCGCTGCGCCCCGGACGCCAACGCGGGATAGGGGCCTAAGAGCCACCAATGATGGGGACCTCAAGGCTGGCTTTGAGCGTCTGGCAGCGCGGCTGAAGCAGCAGGCAAGTGCTGGTGCTTCTAAGAACGCCGACCGCAGCGATGCCCCCGCGCAGGCAGAACCTCGGGCCTCGGAGAAGGTCCCGGAAACCTTAGGCCGGCACGGTGCATCTGTGCCCTTTCGTCGGGTAACGGATCGTCGGCCGGAGGCGCCGACGATCGAGACCCTGGCCCAGGAGATGGTGAATCTGCGGGCCTTGCTTGCCCGTGAGCTCGGCGCGCTAAATCGCTCAGAGTTCGCGCGCAAAGCGCCGGAGCGCGCGGCCTTGATCGAACGCCTTGAGGCCATGGCGGTAGACCGCCCCCTTGCCCGACGCCTGGTGGAAGCCCTACCCGAAAATACTCAGGGCGAAGACGCTTTCAATGCCGTCCTTGGCCAGCTCGCCGATCGCATTCCCGTGGTGGAGCAAGACGTGCTTCGTCGCGGCGGAGCGCTTGCCCTCATGGGCCCCACGGGGGTGGGAAAAACGAGTTCGGCGCTCAAGATCGCTGCCGCCTTCAGCGCCCGCCATGGCCGCGCTTCCGTAGCGTTGATTGGCGCCGACCGGGACCGCCTCGGCATGGAGCGCGAGCTTCTCGATCGGGCGGCCCCGCTGGGCATCTACACCCTCGCGGTAAGCGGCCGGGAAGGGCTCCGGTCCGCCCTGGCGGACGTTGGTGATCGCCGCCTAGTCATTGTGGATACGGCCGGCCTTGGACACCGGGACCCGCGCCTTTCGGACCAAGCCCGATTCCTAACCGAGTTTCCCGAGCTCACCCCCTATCTGGTCCTGGCCGCGCCGGCCCAGCGCAGCACCTTGGAAGCGACCATTCGCCGCTACGGGGCCCTTCGCCCCCAGGGATGCATCCTGACCAAGCTCGACGAGACGGCCTCCCTTGGCGAGGCCCTGACGGCGCTCACCCATTGCGGCCTTCCCTTGGCCTTCTGTACCGATGGCCAGGGCCCCAACCCGGAGGCGCTGCATACCCCCCGCCCTCGCGCGCTCGTTTCGAGAATGGCAGCGCTGGCGGACGAATGGCGCGGTGACGTCGAGGCGGGCGCCGGATCGACACCGCCTGCAGTAACGCCTGCTTTTATTGCCCCCCAACCTTTCACGCCGCAGGAGATTCACTATGCCTAGTTCCGTTGCCGCCGTTACCGACGCGGTGCGCCCCGTACGAACGCTGGCCGTGTGCAGCGGGAAGGGCGGGGTGGGCAAAACGAGCGTGTCCGTGAACGTTTCCGTCGCCCTAGCTCGGGCACAGCAGCGGGTCATGCTGCTCGATGCCGACCTGGCCATGGCCAATGCCGATCTCATGCTTGGGGTGAAAACCCAGGGCAACCTCTCCCACGTTCTGACGGGAGAAAAATCCCTGGGGGACATCATTTGTGAAACCCCCTCGGGGGTGAAGCTTGTACCCGCTTCCTCGGGGGTCTCGCGCCTAGCTAACCTATCGCCCGCAGAAAATGCCGGGCTCATTCACGCTTTCAGTGAGCTCCAGGATCCCCTTGACGTGCTCGTCATTGATGTCGCCGCAGGGATCGCCGACAGCGTGGTGATGTTCACCCGGGCGGCGCAGGAGGTGCTGGTGGTGGTCTGTGATGAACCGGCCTCTCTCACCGATGCCTACGCCCTAATAAAGGTGCTTTCCCAGGAACAGCGCGTTACCCGCTTTAACGTCCTCTGTAATCAGGTGCCGAGCGCGGTGCGCGGAGAGGCCCTCTTCAAGAAGCTTCAGGGGGTTTGCGACCGTTTCCTCGACGTGCGCCTCACCCCTATCGGCAATGTGCCGGCCGATGACTATCTGCGTCGCGCGGTGCAAATGCAGCGTCCCGTGGTTGAAGCCTTTCCATCTTCCCGCTCCGCGCGCGCTTTCCGTGAGATTGCCAATCGCTTGCTGAAGCTTCGCCCTGTGGACCAACCCTGGGGCGGTGTCGAGTTCTTCCTCGAACGCCTGGTAGGAGGGGGCTAGGGCTATGGCCGCCGATCGAGAAATAGACCGCTATCGAAGCCTGGCCGCCGCGCAGCGCCAGCAGCAGGAATCGGATTTGGTGCGTCAGTATGCGCCCCTGGTCAAGCGGATTGCTCATCACCTCTCGCACCGATTGCCGTCTACCGTCGAGTTTGACGACTTGCTGCAGGCGGGAACGCTCGGGCTCTTGGAGGCCGCGCGGAAATATAACCCTGCGGAAGGGGCATCCTTCGAGACCTTTGCAGGCATTAGGATTCGCGGCGCCATGATCGATGAGGTGCGACCGATGGATTGGACGCCCCGGTCCGTTCATCGAAAAAGTCGCGAGTTTTCTGAAGCCGTGCGGGCGCTGGAGCATCGCTTAGGTCGCACCCCGAGAGACCAGGAAGTGATGGCTGAGCTGGGCTTAGATGCTCAGCGCTATCACGACGCGCTTCGCGATACGGCCAGCACCAAACTGGTGAGCTACGAAGCGATTTGTCCTCCGGGGGAGGCCCATCAGGCAACGGCGTCCGATGCCGACTCGCCAGAGCGGGCGGCCCATCGCCAGGCGTTTAGGAAGGCCTTAGCGAAGGCCATCAAAAAGCTCGGGCGTCGGGATCAACACATCCTATCGATGTACTACGACGACGAGCTGAACTTTCGTGAAATCGGTGCGGTGCTTTCCGTTTCCGAAGCGCGGGTTTGCCAGCTTCACGCCAAGGCCATGCTCGCCCTTCGCCGTTCCTTGCAGAGCTGGGTCGATGAGAATCCAGCGGAGCTCGCGGTACTGAGGGAGGACGATGCCTAATGAAGCGGGATCAGGAAACGCGGGTCCTCGTAGTGGATGACTTCGCCACCATGCGGCGAGTGGTTCGAAGTCTGCTGACCGAGCTTGGATACAAAGCCTTTCGGGAAGCGGAGGACGGCGCTCAGGCCATTGCCTCCCTTGAACAGCACGATTGCGATCTGGTCGTGCTCGATTGGAATATGCCGGGGACCCCAGGGATTGAAGTGCTCCGATGGATTCGAGGGCACGAAAGCAAACGCACCTTGCCCGTACTGATGGTGACCGCTGAGGCGACTCGCGAACAGATTTTAGAGGCCGCGGAGCTTGGGGTGAATGCCTACATTCTGAAGCCCTTTACTGCGGGCACGCTGAAGAAAAAGTTGGATTACATATTTTCGAGGAGCGCGGCATGAGACTGGAGCCGGAGGTTCGAAAGCGGTACGTCCAGTGGGCTCAGGGCTTGATTGCGGCCCTGGAGGCGGAGGATGAGACGCGCACAGAGCAAATGTTTACCCGCCTGGGGAAGGCGAGCGCGTGGTCCCTGGGGCATGCCGTGGACCGGTACATTCGGGCGGCAACGGAGGCGATCAATCAGTTCAGCTCGGCGCTGGCGGTGCTGCAGGAGACCCGCCGCGTAGCCGGAGCCACGGCTCCTCGGGAGCTGGACGCGTTGGTGCTGCTTTCGGAGGATTCCGTTCATCGCACCTTAGATGCGGTGGAACGGGCCTTCGGAGAGCTCGACCAGCTCCGCGATCACCTTCCCCCGCAGGCTCAGGAGCTGCAGCGGGGTATCGACCGCACGCGCCTTGCGCTGCGGGAAGTGCTTGTTACCCAAAGCTTTCAGGACCAGCTTGGGCAGCTCCTTGGTCGCTGTGTTCACCTCGTGGACACCTTCGCGGCCCAATTGGATGTGCTTCTTCATTTTACGGGGGAGCCCTCGAGTCCCGAGGTCCAATTACTTTCCCAGCTGGGGGAGCCCGCCCGACAACGGGTGTCTCAGGACGAAGTGGATGCCCTCCTGCGCTGGCGCGATGATTTGTCCCATGGTTCCTGATGCGGCCCTGAGGGCTGCCTACGGGGAAGATGCCCGGCGGACCTGTGCAGCAGTGAGAGAGCAGCTTGAGGTCCAGCTTTTGAACCCGGAGCGGGGCCGAAAGGCCCTCGAACTCACCCTTCATGGGTTGAAGGGGGCGGCGGCGGCCCTTGAGGTAGGCGAAGGCGGGGCGCTGTGCCACGCGCTCGAGGAGCTGCTGCGAACCCCTCCGGATTGGGTTCCTTTTCCCGCCCTGTTGCCGGCCCTCCTTCAGGGGGTGGCGGAGCTTGAACAGCAGGCTTGGGCCTTTGCGGCTGCAGAGCCCGTTCCGCCGGTGTCGTCGTTACAAAAGAGCTTAATGAATCAGGCCCTCGGGGAGGGACCCTTTCCCCCTGGCGCGGGGCGCTGGCCCGAGGCCCTAGTGGAGTCGGTAGACGACGACCTTGAAGCGCTCTTTGAAGCCCATCAGAACGCCCCGCCCGTGCCTTCTGAGGCGACCGACTCCCTCAGCGTTCTTGAACCCTACCTCCGCCGGCAAGTCGAGGTCGTTGGGGAAGAGCTCGGTAAGGCGGTGGCGTTTGAGGTCGCCCTGCCGGCGCTCGAGCTCCCCAAGGCGCGCCTGAGTGACCTACGTACGCTCCTGGGGCATCTGCTTCGAAATGCCTTGGATCATGGCCTTGAACCTCCCGAGGCCCGTCACCTTGCGGGCAAGGCGGCGCAGGGTCTGGTGCGCTTAGAGGGCGAAGGGGGGGGCTCCTGGCTAACCTTGACCCTTTCGGATGATGGAGGCGGAATCGATGGGGAAACCCTTTCCGCGAAGGCTAGGGCTGCGGGGCTGGTCGCCTCTGAGGCGACGCTCTCGCTTCTTGATCTTCTGTGTCTGGAAGGGGCAAGCGTTCAGGATCATGCCTCCCTGCACTCCGGTCGGGGCGTCGGCCTCGCCGCCGTGCGGCAGGCCGTGGAAGGCTGGGGCGGTGCGCTGCACGTGACGACCGAAGCCGGCCAGGGTACGGCGTTCCGCCTCACCGTGCCCCTGGGCAGCTAAACGGTGGATTGGCGCGTTCCTGCCAGCCTCGCCCTAGGGGCGGCGGCGCTGCTCGGCAGCGCGGCCCTGGAGGGCGCCAGCCTTCCCTTTCTGTTGGCGGCGCCCACGGCGGCGCTGGTGCTGGGGGGAACGGCGGCAGCAAGTTTGCTCCATAGCCCTCCGGGGCTTTGGGGCGGAGCGCTTCGCTGCGCCCTAAATGTATTACGGAGCGCCCGCCCGGTCCCCGATCGGCGCCGGGACTTTGTGCGCTGGACCACGCTCGCGCGGCGCCAGGGCCTATTGGCACTGGAGCGCACCGCGGACCGCGAAGCCGAGCCGCTACTGCGGCAAGGGCTTCGAAATCTAGCCGATGGCGGTGGGTTTCAGCGTCTCCACGAGGGCTTGGAAGCACTGGCGGAAACGGAGGTCCAACCCCTGGAAGAGGCGGCGGAGCTCTTTGAAGCCGCAGGCGGCTACGCGCCCATCATGGGCGTGGTGGGTGCCGTCCTTGGGCTAATCCAGGCCCTTCAGCAGCTTGAGGATCCTCAGGCCATGGGCCCGGGGGTAGCCTCGGCTTTCCTTGCGACGCTCTATGGCCTTGCCCTCGCCAATCTGGTGCTGCTGCCCTTGGCAGGGCGCCTCCGCCTCGTGGCGGGGCAGCGGCGTGCCGTGCTCAGCACCTACATCGATGGTCTCATGGCGATCTCCCGCCGAGAGCACCCCCGGCGTCTGGGGGAGCGGTTGGGACTTTCGCCATGAAGCGCCGGCCCACCCCGGGCGCGAGTGGCGGACGGGATCGCTGGCTGATTTCCTTTGCGGACCTCATGACCCTGCTCTTTGCTTTCATGCTGGTCTTGTACGTCTCCACCGCCTTCGATGCGCGGCAGCAGGAAACGCTTCAGAGCGCGCTGCGTAGCAGCTTCGGCGGAAAACCCAAGGCCCCTTCGGTACTGGATACCCTCGCGGAGCGCCTAGATGAGGAGCTCGCTCGCCTTTTGCTGCTCGAGGTGCTGACGGTGGAGCGGGACCCGGGCGCGCTGCGCATTGTCATTCACAGCCCCATGCTCTTTGCCTCGGGTTCGGAGCAGATCAACAACCGCTATGACGACCTGCTGCAGCATTTCGTGACTCAGCTTCAGGCCTTGCCCCTGCGAGTCACGGTGGAGGGGCACACCGACGCGCTGCCCCTTCGCGGGGGCCCCTTCCAGACCAACCTTGCCCTCTCCGCGGCCCGGGCCGCAGCCGTAGGTGAGCGCTTGCTAACGCTTGGCCTTCCGCCGGAGCAGCTTTCCGTGGCCGGCTATGGGGCCGAGCGCCCCGTGGCGAGCAACGCCACGGAAGAGGGCCGGGCGCGCAATCGTCGCATCGTGCTGCGCGTGATTCCCGAAGCCTATGTCGAGCCGGCGGGGGAACCTTTCCCCGCTTCGGAGCCCGTGGGAAGCTAGCCGTCTTAGCAGGAGACTCTTGGGAGGGCGCGGCATGAGCACGGAACGGGACGGGCTACAGATTCAGCAGCAGGGGGCCGTGCGCACCCTCACCTTTGCGAGGGCCGCACGGAAGAACGCCCTCACCCCGGCCCTTGGCTGGGCCCTCGTGGCGGCGGTGGACGCCGCCGCGCAGGACGACTCCGTGCGCGTGCTGGTGATCACCGGGGGTGAGCCCGGCGGGGCGTTTTGTTCCGGCGCCGATCTGGCGCGCCCGGAGGGGGGGGAGGATCCCAATCCCCAGTCCCCGCAGGATCAGCACCTCGATGATGTCGATTGGATCGGCCAATTCCTCCTCGCCATCCGGGTGCGCTGCGACAAGCCCGTGATTGCGGCGGTGAATGGGGTGGCCGTGGGGGCCGGCGTGGCCCTCGCGCTCTGCGCCGATCTGCGCATAGCCGCGGAAAGCGCCATGCTCCACCCTGGCTATATCCGCGCCGGCACCTCTCCCGATGGCGGGCTTTCCTGGACCCTCACGACCCTCCTCGGCCACGAGGCCGCGCTGCGCTTTCTCTGGGACCCGCGCATGGTGCCGGCCCCGGAGGCTCAGGCCCGGGGGCTGGTGGGGACCGTGGTCCCCGATGGAGACTTCAGTGCCGTGGTGGCCCAGGAGGCGGAGCGCCTCGCCGCCCTGGCGCCCATCGGCGTGCGCCAGACGAAGCGCCTCGTGGTGCGGGCAAGCCTCGGCGCCGATCTTGCGGGGCAGCTCCGCGACGAGCTGGCCTACGTGCGCCGGGGCCTTTCCAGCGAAGATGGAAAGGAAGCGGTGCGCGCCATCTTTGAGAAGCGCACCCCGACCTTTCACGGCCGCTAGGGCCCTGCCCCGCGCTATACTTGCGCCTTTGGCACGGTCAGAAGGGAACAGCCATGAGCGAAGGCGGCGGGAAACTTTGGGGTGGCCGTTTTACGGAGGCCACGGATGCCTTCGTGGAGCGCTTCACCGCCTCCGTGGGCTTTGACCAGCGGCTGGCGCGCCACGACATCGCGGGCTCCCGGGCCCACGCCACCATGCTCGCCGAGCAGGGGGTGCTCAGCGCCGAAGAGCGGGACGCGATCCTGACGGGGCTCGACGAGATCGCCCGCGCCGTGGAGGACGGCACCTTCCCCTGGGCCGTCGAGCTAGAAGACGTGCACATGAATATCGAGGCCCGGCTAACCGACCGCATCGGCGCCGCCGGGAAAAAGCTGCACACGGGCCGCTCACGCAACGATCAGGTCGCTACGGACATTCGCCTTTGGCTGCGGGACGCCATTGATGCGCTGGATGCCGAGCTGCTGCGCCTTTGCGAGGGCCTTCTGGCCCAGGCCGAGGCCAACGCCGACACCATCATGCCGGGCTTCACCCATCTTCAGACGGCCCAGCCCGTTACCCTCGGGCATCACTTCCTCGCCTGGTTTGAAATGCTCCTTCGCGACCGCTCCCGCCTTCAGGATTGCCGCAAGCGCTTGAACGCCTGCCCCCTAGGGGCTGCGGCCCTCGCTGGCACCACCTTTCCCATCAACCGGGAACGGACTGCGGCGCTGCTCGGCTTCGATCGGGTGGTGGAGAATTCCCTGGACGCCGTGGGCGACCGGGACTTCGCCATGGAGTTCACGGCCTGGGCCAGCATCACCATGGTGCACCTCTCGCGCTTCTCGGAAGAGCTCATTCTTTGGGCCTCGGCGCAGTTCGCCTTTATCGATCTGCCCGATCGCTTCTGCACCGGCTCTTCAATCATGCCCCAGAAGAAAAACCCCGATGTGCCCGAGCTGGTGCGGGGCAAGAGCGGCCGGGTGGTGGGGCACCTCATGGCCCTGCTGATGCTCATGAAGGGGCAGCCCCTGGCCTATAACAAGGATAACCAGGAGGACAAGGAGCCCCTTTTTGACTGCGTAGATACGCTGTCCGATTGCCTCCGGGCCTTCGCCGATATGGTGCCGGCCCTCGTGCCTCGCGTTCGGGCCCTCCGGGAAGCCGCCATCTCCGGCTTTGCCACGGCCACGGACCTCGCCGATTACCTGGTCCGCGCCGGCCTGCCCTTCCGCGATGCCCATGAAGTGGTGGGGCGTGCCGTGGCCCATGCGGTCACCGCCGAATGCGATCTTGCGGAGCTGTCCCTGGAGACCCTTCAGGGCTTCTCCGATCGCATCGGGGAAGACGTCTATGCCGTGCTCACGGTGGAAGGCTCCGTGGCGGCCCGGGACCACTTCGGGGCCACCGCCCCCTCCCAGGTCCGCGCCGCCGTGGTGCGGGGTCGGGAGCGCCTGGCCCAGGGGCTGCTATGATGCGGCGCCGAGCCCTTTTGCCCACCTTTTTCGGGAGCTAACCCCATGCTGCGACTCGCCCTCTTTGCCCTGCTCCTGTCCGGAGCGGTGGCCAGCTGTGGCATCAAGGGGCCCCTGTCGGCCCCGGGGCAAGGTGACGCCCAGGTGCAGGGGTAGGCGCGTGCTCGGTTCCTTCGCTTACGAGGGCGGAACCCTCTGCGCCGGGGCGGTGCCCCTCGCGCCCCTCGCCGAGCGCTACGGCACGCCGCTCTATGTCTATGATTTTGATGCCATTGCGGCGCGCTACGGCGCTTTCTCGGCGGCCCTCGGGGACCAACCCCATCGTATCTGCTACGCCGTAAAGGCCAACAGCAACCTGGCCTTGCTGGCGCGCCTAGCCCGCCTGGGTTCGGGCTTCGACATTGTCTCCGGGGGGGAGCTTGCTCGGGTGCTGGCCGCTGGCGGCGATCCGGCAAAAATTGTCTTTTCCGGGGTAGGGAAAAGCACCGCGGAACTGCAGGCGGCCCTCGACGCCAAAATTGGCTGTTTCAACGTGGAATCGGAGCCGGAGCTTTGGCGCTTGGCTGCCCTCGCGGAGGCGGCCGGGGTGGAGGCGCCCGTGTCCCTGCGGGTGAACCCGGACGTTGATCCAAAAACCCACCCCTATATTTCCACGGGCATGAAGGACAACAAGTTCGGGCTGGCGGTGGACCAGGCCGCTGCCCTCTACCCACGCATCGCTGCCCACCCAGGGCTTCGTGCCGTGGGCATCGATTTCCATATCGGTTCCCAACTCACCACCCTGGAGCCCTTCATCGATGCCCTTCGCCGGGTGCTTGCGCTGGTCGATCAGCTGGAAGCAGACGGCATTACCCTCTCCCACATTGATGTGGGGGGCGGCCTTGGGGTGCGCTATGACGATGAAGCGCCGCCCTCCGCCGCGGCCTATGCCGCAGGCCTAAGGGGCGCCCTCCAGGGCCGGTCCCAGACCCTCGTGCTCGAGCCTGGCCGCTGGCTGGTGGCGGAGGCGGGCGCGCTGCTCACCACGGTGGAGTACGAAAAGCACCACGAGGGTAAGCGCTTCCTCATCGTGGATGCGGCCATGACGGAGCTACTGCGCCCGGCGCTGTACGATGCCTGGCATCCCATCGTGCCCCTCGCCGAGCCCGCCGCCGATGCCAAGGGCGATCCTGCGGACGTGGTGGGCCCGGTGTGCGAATCCTCCGATGTGCTGGGAAGGGATCGCCCCCTGGCCGCAGGGGAAGGGGACGGCCTTGCCATTCTCGGCGCCGGCGCCTACGGCTTCGGCATGGCCTCGAACTACAACACCCGAAATCGCCCCGCGGAGGTCCTCCTGGAGGCGGGGCACGCGCACCTGGTGCGACGGCGGGAGCGCTACGAAGATCAATTCGCCTTGGAAAGCCTTGCGTTGCCGGGGGGCGAGTGAAACTCAGCTTCACCAAAATGCATGGCCTCGGGAACGACTTCGCCGTCGTCGATCTTTTGACTCAGCGCGTCAAGCTGAGTCCGGCGCAAATCGCGGCGCTCGCCGATCGGCACCGGGGCATTGGCTTTGATCAGCTGCTTGCGGTGGAGCCCCCGCTGCGCCCGGAGGCGGACTTTCGCTATCGCATTTTTAATACGGACGGCTCGGAAGCTGAGCAGTGCGGTAATGGCGCCCGGTGTTTTGCCCGCTTTGTGGTGGAGCGGGGGCTCACGAAGAAACAAACCCTGGTGCTCGAGGTCCCCCGGGGGACCATCACCGCCACGCTTCAGGATCAGGGCTGGGTCGAGGTTGATATGGGGGCGCCGAGCTTTGCGCTGGACGCCTACCCCGTAACGCTCGGTGCCCGAGCCCAGGCTCAGGGCCTTTCCGTGGAGCTCAGCACGGACGCCGGGCCCGCGACGCTCACCCTCGTGTCCATGGGTAACCCCCATGGCGTAGTCTTTGTTCCGTCCGCGGCGGACGCGCCCGTGGCCACCCTAGGGGCAGCGCTCCAGGCCCACGAGGCGTTCCCGGAAAGCTTAAACGTGGGGTTTTGCGAAGTCGTTGATCGTAAGCGCCTACGCCTTCGCGTTTACGAGCGCGGGGTGGGGGAAACGCAAGCCTGTGGCTCTGGCGCCTGCGCCGCGGTGGCGGCGGCCCGGGAGCAGGGCTGGGTCGGCGATGAGGTCACCGTCACCCTCCCCGGCGGCGACCTGCGACTGCGCTGGCAGGGCCCCGGGACCCCTCTTATGATGGCCGGCCCCACGGCTTTTGTTTACGAAGGACAGGTTCGAATATGACGGAAGCTGCCGTGGTGGCCTTTCTTGAGGCCAACCCAGACTTTTTTCAAAGGCAGCCCGAGCTGCTGAACAAGCTGGAGCTCCCCCATGAGGTGCCCGGGGCCACGTCCCTCGTCACCCGTCAGCTGGGGGTGCTGCGGGAGCGTAACCAGGCCCTGCGGGCGCGCCTTGGGGATGTGCTGGAAAGCGCAGAGAGCAATCACGCGCTCTTCGAAGCCACCCTGAAGGCCACGCAAGCGCTTCTCGCCCTGTCCCGTAGCGTGCGCGGCGCGGAGGCCCTCGCCATTCTCCGAAACCATTTCGCTGCCGACGCCATTGCCCTCAAGGCGGTGGTCCCGGAGGGGGCGGGAAGCCCCGTGCCGGCGCTCCCGGTGGTGAGCGCTCCGGCGCTGGAAAGCATCCTGGGGCCCTTGCTCCAGGAGGGGCCGGCCTGCGGGGCCCTACGCCCGGAGGAACAAATCCTCCTGTTCGACGAGGCGCGCTATCCCTCGGCGATCTTTGCCCGTTTCCCCCTTCGCCAGGGCGGTCTTTTGCTGGCCTTCGGCAGCCGCGATGGAGGTCACTTCACCGCTGCCATGGGAACGCTCTTCTTCGAATTTTTAGGCCAAACCCTCGCGGCCCTGCTCGACCCCACGCCCTCGGGCGGTCGGGAGCGCTAGCCGTTCATGGCGCCCGTGGAAGCTTTCCTCGAGCGCCTCGAGCGGGAAGCCCAGCTGTCTCCCCGCACCGTGGAAGGCTATCGCCGGGACCTCGCCCGCTTCCATGAATGGTGGGAGGGTTCGGGACGCAGGGCTGGGGACTACGCCGCCCTCACGGCGCACGACCTCCGGGCCTTCGTGGCGGCGGAGCACGGCCGGGGCCTCGGGAGCAAAAGCATCGCCCGCGCCCTTGCAGCGCTGCGCAGTTTCTTTCGTTACCTAATCCAGGAAGCGGACCTGCCCCGGAACCCTGCGGAGGGGGTGCGGCCGCCCCGCGGGGCCCGGCGCTTGCCGCGAACCCTCGACGTGGATGCCATGGCTCAGCTCCTCACCCCCGAGGACGGGGGAGAACCCTGGCTGGCCTGCCGGGATCAAGCGATCTTCGAGCTCTTCTACTCCAGTGGGCTGCGGCTGGCGGAGCTGGTCGGCCTCAATGTGGAAGATTGCGATCTCGCGGAGGGGCTGGTGCAGGTTACGGGCAAGGGCCAGAAAACCCGCCGCGTGCCCCTCGGGGGGGCGGCTCGGGAGGCGATCCTTGTCTGGCGCCGCTTTCGCACCGAGCGCTTCCCGGCCCAGCCCTTGGAGCGAGGGCCGCTCTTTCTTTCGGCGCGAGGGCAGCGTCTGAGCCCGCGAAGCGTGCAGACCCGGCTGAAGGCCCGGGCCCAGGTGCGGGCGCCGGGGCAGCGGGTTCATCCCCACGCCCTGCGCCATTCCTTTGCAAGCCATATGCTCGAAGCCAGCGGTGATCTGCGCGCCGTGCAGGAGCTCCTGGGCCACGCCGATATCTCGACCACGCAGATCTATACCCACCTCGATTTTTCCCATTTAAGCGGTGTTTACGATCAAGCCCATCCCCGGGCCCGGCGCCGCACCAAGGACGAGGAATAAGCCATGGCCGAACCCCTGCGTCTGCTGTGCTTTGATTTGGACGACACGCTGTGGCCCGTGCGCCCGGTGATCATCCGCGCGGAACATCGCCTGCGGAATCACCTCGACGCGGTGGCCCCGCAGGTGCACCAGCGCCTCGGTCCAGAGGATTTCGCCGCCTTTCGGGAGGCGCGGCTCGGGGCCGATCCCACCCTGCGGCATCGCCTATCGGCCCTACGCCGGCTGGTCCTTGAGGATGCGCTTCGCGCCTCGGGCTACGAGGAGGCTGAAACGCTGGCGGCGGAGGCCTTCGAGGTGTTTTTCGATGCGCGCAACGACGTCGCCTATTTCGAAGGCACGCTGGAGGCGCTCGAGGCGCTGTCCCGGCGCTATACGCTGGCGGCCCTGTCCAACGGGAATGCGGATATTCGACGCTTGGGGCTCGAGCGGATTTTCGCCTTTCACTTCAATGCGGAGGGGGTGGGGGCGCCGAAGCCCCAGCCCGCCATCTTTGAGGCGGCCCTTCAGCGCGCAGGCCTTGGCCCGGAGCAAGCGGTGCACATTGGCGATCACGCGGTAGATGACGTGCAGGGGGCCGCTGCCGTGGGCATGAAAACCGTGTGGGTGAATGAGAGCGGGGCACCTTGGCCGGGGCCCGGGCCGGCGCCCGATTGGGTCGTGCCCAATATCCCAGCGCTTCTGGAGATTTTCTAGCGTCGGCCGTGGGCCTCGATAAAGGCTTTGACGGCGTCTTCCGAGGCCGGCAGGGGTGTAGAGCGCTTCGGTAGCCCGGCGAGCCCTTCCACCCGGGGGTGGGTCGCAAGGGGTGCGCCGACGGCGCCGTTCACCGCCTCCGGGAATTTCGAGGGATGGGCTGTGGCGAGGCACACGAGCGGCTCGTCTCCCTTCCGGAGGGCGCGCCCGGCGGCCACGCCCACGGCCGTGTGGGGGTCGAGCAGATAGCCTTCCTCTTCGTGCACCGCCGTGATGGTCGCCAGGGTTTCCTCCCGGCCCACGGCCTGGGCGCAGATGAGATCGTCGATGGGCGCCCCATCGTCTAAATGGAAAGCGCCGCTTTGGGCGAAGCTTTCCATGGCCCCTCGAAGCGCCTCGGCGTTTTCTCCAAGGCGGTAGAAGAGGAAGCGCTCGAAGTTGCTGGCTACCTGGATATCCATGGACGGGCTGATGGTGAATTTCACATCGCCGCGGGCGTAGCGCCCCGTATTGAAGAATACGGAGAGGATGTCGTTTTCGTTCGTTGCCAGGATGAGCTGGGTGATCGGTAGGCCCATCTTGGCTGCCAGCCAGCCGGCGAAGATGTCCCCGAAGTTCCCCGTGGGGACGGAGAAAGCCAGTGGCTTCTGCCCCGCGGCGTAGTAGGCATGAAAGTAGTAGACCACCTGAGCGAGCACCCGCGCCCAGTTCACGGAGTTCACCGCCCCGAGGTGCCAGCGCGCCTTAAAGGGTAAATCCCGGAAAATGCTTTTGAGGATCGCTTGGCAGTCGTCGAAGGTTCCATCGATGGCCAGGGCGTGGACGTTCTCGTCCGCCACCGTAGTCATTTGCAGTTCCTGAATCGGGGACGTTTTCCCCTCCGGGAACATGATGAAGATATCGATGTTACTTCGGCCCCGGGCCCCGGCGATGGCGGCGCTGCCCGTATCGCCGCTGGTGGCGCCGAGAATATTCAGGTGCTCCCCCCGGGCTTCGAGGATGTACTCGAAAAGCTGCCCGAGTAGCTGAAGGGCAACGTCCTTGAAGGCCAGCGTCGGCCCGTGCCAAAGCTCCTGAACGTAGAGATCCTTCAGGGGATGGAGCGGCACCACGGCTTTGCTGTCGAAGGTGGCATAGGCGGCGTTGATCAGGCGCCTAAGATCGACCTCGGGGATATCGCCCACATAGGGTGACAGCACTTCAAAGGCGAGGTCCGGGAAGGAGAGCCCTGCCCAAGCGTCTAGCTTTTCCCCTACCTGGGGAATGCTTTCCGGGATCAGCAGCCCGCCATCGGAAGCAAGGCCCATGAGGACCGCATCTTGAAAGGCCACGGGCTCCGTTTGCCCTCGGGTGCTGAAATAACGCATGGGTTGTGAGTCTCCAGAGGATGCGGGGCGCAGTTTACCGAAGGTGGAGCAGCCTGTCCGGCTAGAAGGCCTTCAGCACTTCCCGCAGTAGATCCCAGCGGTCGAAGCCTTGCTTGCCCCAATCCAGGCCGCGGCGAACGATCACCAGTTCCTGCTCGGGAAGAATGATGACGTATTGGCCCCGATTTCCTGAGGTGGAGAAGGCCGAGGCCGGGACATCGGTGCGGGTGCTGGGCACCAACCAGAAGTGGCCGCCGTAGGCGTTATCGATAGCCGCGGAGGCCGGCGCCGGCGTGCGGACGAAGTCGATCCAGGCCGGGTCCAGGAGCCGCTCTCCGGCGAACACGCCGCCCTGGGCATAGAGTAAGCCAAAGCGGGCGAGATCCCGGGGGCTCGTGTAGACCTGGGAGGAAAGGATGAAATCGCCGAAGCGATCGGTGGAGAGGAGGGTTCGATCCATGCCCAGGGGGTCCAGGAGCACCTCTCGGGGATAGGTAAGGTAGCGCTCTCCGAGCACGGCCTTCATGGCCCCCACGGCCAGTAGCGTGTCGTAGTTTTCGTAATCCCATACGGCGCCCGGGGTGCGCACGAGGCCCCGGTCCTGGGCGCCTACCTGGCTGCTGGCGCCGGCCCAATAGGCCAGGCCCGAGCCGATGGCGTATTCACCGCCCCAGCTGTCCACGGGATAGAGCCCGGAGCTCATGTGGAGCACCTGGCGAAGGGTGATGGCGCGGCGGGGATCGGCCTCTGGGCTCAAGGCTCGGCTAAGGCCCCAGCTCAGGGGGAGGGGGTCATCCAGGGCCAGCTTGCCCTCGGCCACCAGCAGACCCATGAGGGTGACGGCGAGGCTCTTCGCCGTGGACCAGGTGCGGGTCCGCGTATCCTGATCAAAGCCGGGCGCGTAGCGCTCGTGAATGATTTTGCCGCGATGAAGAATGAGGAGCGCCGTGGTGTTTTGCTCTGCCGTGGGGCGCTCGAAGGCCCAGGCGCTGGCGGCGGCCAGGGCGGCTTGATCCACCTCGGGCCCGGGCTCGGCCAAGGCGTTCAGATCGCCTTTGGGCCAGGGGAGGGCGTCGTTCGCCGTCGCGTCGGGCACCTCCGGCAGCGTCGGCAGGGGGGCGGCCTCATCTGGGCTCGTGTCCGGGGGAAGTACAACACAGCCGATCCCTGGCTGATAGCGAGCGCTTACGGACTGCTGGCCCAGGGCGCCGATGCGCACGGACCTAGCGGCCCGGTCGATGGCCACTTCCGCCGCGGCATCGCTGGGTTCGCCCACCGTAGCAGGATTCCCGAGGGGCGCCTTGAGATAGGCCAGCTCTTCCCGGAACACCGCCTCCAGGGGGCGCTCCGAAGTGAAGACGCCGTTGCAGAGCAGCACCGCCTGCACCCCGCGCTGAATGATCCCGCGAGGCCCATCAAGATAGGGGAGGTGGCTTTCCGCAGGGGCCGCGGGAAGGGCGCTGCTGAGGAGGGCGAGCGCCACGCCCAACCTTTGGACGCGGCGGCATAGCCCTTGGGCGGGCGCCTTAGGAGTTGAGGTCGTAAGCCCGTTCACCGTGGGCAGCATAATCGAGGCCTTCCACTTCATCTTCCGTGCTCACTCGAAGCGGGGTGATCACGGCGCAGAGCTTAGCAAGGATCCAGGTGACCACGACGGTGAACACGCCCACGGCCAGAAGAGCGATGCCCTGAGCTTCGAGGCTACCGTGGCCCAGCACGCCGATCATGATGGTGCCGAAGATTCCGCCCACGCCGTGGACGGCGAACACGTCCAGGGTGTCGTCGATCTTCAGCTGCTCCTTGATGGCGCGCACGGCCCATTGGCAGAGGATGCCGGCGATGGCGCCGATGAGGAGCGCTTCCCCAGGCGATACAAAGCCCGAAGCTGGCGTGATGGATGCGAGACCCGCGATGGTGCCCGTGACCAGGCCCACGAGGGAGGCCTTGCCGAGCTTGATGCGCTCCCAGAGGGCCCAGGTGAGGGAAGCCGCCGCGGCGGAGATGTGGGTGACGGTGAGGGCCATGGCGGCACCGCCGTCCGCGGCCAGCTGGGATCCCCCATTGAAACCAAACCAGCCCACCCACAGCAGGCCAGCACCGAGCATCACGTAGCCCGGGTTGTGGGGAGGCTTCTGTTCCCGCCGCGGCCCGAGCATGAGCGCCAGCACCAGGGCGGCTAGGCCGGCGGTTTCGTGCACGACGATGCCCCCCGCGAAATCCTTGACGTCCATGGCCGCCAGCCAGCCGCCGCCCCAGATCCAGTGAGCCACCGGCGCATAGCACAGGAGCATCCAAAGGCTGGAGAAGAGGAGGACGAAGCCGTAGCCAATGCGCTCGACATAGGCGCCCACGATCAGCGCTGGGGTGATGATGGCGAAGGTCATCTGGAAGGCGAAGAAAAGCACCTCCGGAATGGTGCCCGAAAGGCTGCTGCTGTCGACGCCAGCAAGCATAGCTTTGCCAAGCCCGCCCCAGTAGGGCGCGTCGCTGCCGAAGGCGATGGAGTAGCCAGCGATGAGCCAAAGAACGCTCATGAGGGCAGCGAGGGACATGCATTGCATAAAGACCGAGAGAACGTTACGGCTGCGGACGAGGCCGCCGTAGAACAGGGCGAGCCCTGGTAGGGTCATGAGAAGGACCAAGGCCGTGGCCACGATCATCCAAGCGGTATCGCCAGTATTCAGCATGCGGATTGCTCCCCTTTCGTGCGACGCGCGCAGCGACATTCCCAGGGGAAGCACCACCCTAGGGGTAGGCGCCGGAGGCCCCGGGTTCGCTAGCCAGTGCTTTTAAGTCAAGGACTGTCGGCGTAAACCGCGTGCGCTTCGAGCGTGTTAAACGGCGTCCGGTCCGCTCTCTCCGGTGCGGATCCGAACCACCTCTTCCAGGGGCGACACGAAAATCTTGCCGTCCCCCACCTTGCCCGTATTGGCTGCCTTGGTGATCGCGTCCACGACGCCCTCGAGCTGACCGTCGTCGATGGCCACCTCGATTTTGACCTTTGGCAGAAAGTCGACGACATACTCTGCGCCGCGATAGAGCTCCGTGTGGCCCTTTTGCCGGCCAAAGCCCTTCACTTCCGTGACCGTCATGCCCTGAACGCCGATTTCCGAGAGCGCTTCCCGGACGTCATCGAGCTTGAAGGGTTTGATAATTGCCGTGACCAATTTCATGGTTCGTCTCCTGTCGACCCCGACTCTGCGCCAGGGGGCGACCATTGGCTAGCTTTCCTAGGGCGCCCAGCGCGCGGATGCGGCCCAGCCCTGCGTTCGCGTCTTTTCTGTGCAGGTTCTATGCCCATCTAGAGCCTTGCCCAAGAACAGCGCAACCCCCCGATATGCAGGGAAAAATGCCGCATCTAGGGGATGTTATGTGCCACTTAATGGTGCGCTCATGGTTTTTAAGTGATCCCTTTTAGTGCAAATTGCTTGCTTACGCTGTGCGCGGAAATAGCGCACGCGTCCTGAGGCTAGGTCCCTCGCAATTCCGTCTCCGCGCCCCTAGGCTTGCTCCATCGTGACCTTTGCAATAGGACCAGCCCATGGCCAGTACCGATCCCCTCCGAGACTTGGTTGAGCGCATTACCGCGCTCCTGCCCGCCGGGGGCCTTGCCCTTCCTGACGCCTATCGGGAGGAACTCCGCGCGTTGCTCCAGGGAGTGCTGGCCCGGGGGGAGTGGGTGACCCGGGATGCCTTCGATGCTCAGGTTGCGGTTTTGCATCGCGCCCAGGCCCGCCTCGCGGAGCTTGAAGCGCGCTTAGACGCGCTCGAAAGCGCCCCGTCCTCCAGCGATCCTGCCTAAATCGTGGGATATGGTGCGGTCTACAGCCGCGCAGCGCTCGGCGTGGCCGCACCTTCGGTACAGGTGGAGGTGCGGCTTAGCGGCGGCTTGCCCACCTTTCAGGTCACCGGTGCCGCGGAGGGGGCCCTCCGGGATCTTCGAGACCGGGTCCACAGCGCCCTGTCCGCCGTTGGCCATCCCTTTCCTCAGGGTCGCATTACGGTCAATCTGGCCCCGGCCGATCTGCCCAAGCGCGGCGCACGCTTTGACCTCCCCGTGGCCCTGGCGCTCCTGCAGGCCCAGGGGGTGGGCGTGGCTCCGGCGCCGAACTGCGAATTTCTTGGGGAGCTTTCGCTGGATGGGGCACTTCGTCCCGTCGCCGGGGCTCTCCCGGCGCTCGAAGCCGCAGCGGAGGCGGGGCGCGTGCTCGTACTGCCCGAGGGCAATGGCGCGGAGGCGGGGCTCTTTCCTGCGCCCCAGGGGCGCCTGGCGCCTTCCCTGGGGGCGGTCCTGGCTTGGATGAAGGGCACGGCGCCGCTCCCTCGTCCTGTCCCCTCCGAAGCGCCGCCGCCGAAGATTTTCCCCACCCTTTCCCGGGTTCAGGGGCAGGTGCTGGCCAAGCGAGCTCTCGCTCTCGCCGCCGTGGGAGGGCATAACCTGCTCATGGTGGGTCCCCCGGGGTCCGGTAAGACCCTGATTGCGGAGAGCCTTCCGGGCCTGCTTCCGCCCCTCTCCGACGAAACCGCCCGGGAAGTGGCGATGATTCAAAGCCTGTCCCGGCGTGGGGGACTTCGCCATCGGCCGCATCGCCCCTTTCGCGCGCCCCACCATTCTATCTCCCAGGCGGCCCTCATCGGGGGCACCGCCGAGGCTCTCCCCGGGGAGGTCTCTCTGGCCCACGGTGGCGTGCTATTCCTCGATGAGCTCCCGGAGTTTTCCCGGGCCGCGCTCGAGGCGCTCCGCGAGCCCCTGGAAGCTGGCGAAGTCATGGTGGCCCGGGCCCGGCACCGCGCGCGCTATCCGGCGCGTTTTCAGCTGCTG
>Ga0255780_10000541_pt1 | contig 36570 bp, 28 predicted proteins | sample 071ome_32_FD_179978 | JGI IMG/M metagenome (GOLD analysis project Ga0255780, IMG submission 179978) | Coastal salt marsh microbial communities from the Groves Creek Marsh, Skidaway Island, Georgia - 071405AT metaG (version 2) | ecosystem: Environmental > Aquatic > Marine > Intertidal zone >... | reverse complement strand
CCATCGATGCGGGAAAAAAGCCGACGCGCGAACGCATCGATCGGTAAAGCCCATCGATTAAAATTTCCGAAACAACGCCTCCAGGCGCCGCGAGGTTGAGGGCGGGAGCACCGCCATCGACACCGCCTCTGTGCGACGCGACGTCGACGTCGACGACGACGACGACGACCGCATCGTCTCCACCATGTCGCGATACATGGGGAACTTTGCCAAGCCCGAGAACGCGATCAAGCGAGCGGTGCGTGCGACGACCCGACCCGACGCGCGCGGGCGCTCGATCGATCGATCGCGAGCGCACCCAGAGTGGGGTTTGAGCGGCGCGTCGAGGTTTACCGCCGAGACGTCGGCCGTTCGAGACGAAGGAGGAAGGACGAGACGACGATATCGCGCGACGCGACGACGAATGGGATGATGACGCTTCGCGGTGGGACTGACGACGACGATGAATCGCCGCGCGCGCGTTTTTTTTCCGTCATTTTAGGAGGAGCTGATCAACGTCGGGCAAAAGCAGGCGGCGCTGCAGGCGCTGCACGAGATCGTCACGAGCAGACGCAACCGACAATGGACTAAACCGCTCGAAGAGGTGATGTTCAAGTACGTCGAGCTTTGTGTTGAGCTTAAAAAGGCGAGATTGTGTAAGGATGGCATCATGCAGTACCGTAACACGTGCTTGTTGGTGAATATTCAATCCCTCGAAGAGGTGGTGAAGCGGTTTCTCAAGTTGGCGACGGAAAAGGCTGAGACGGCGCAAGAGGAGTTTGGCAGCACGCTCGATTCCAAGGTTGATCTCGAGGCTGAGTTTACGCCGGAAGCGCTCATGATGAAGGCGTACAGCATTGATACCAACGCCGAGGCGACGCAGGAGGAAACCGTGACGCCGTGGTTCAAGTTTTTGTGGGAAGCGTACCGAAACTTGATGGACGTCTTGCGCAACAACAACAAGCTCGAGGCTCTCTACGCCATGGTTACCAAGGAGGCTTTCAAGTTTTGCCTCAAGCACAAGCGTACGACTGAGTTTAGACGCGTGTGCGACTTGCTCCGCTCGCACTTGAACAACATGATCAAATACAAGGACATGCGCGATAGACCGGATTTGAGTCTTCCAGAGACGCAGAACCTCTACATGGAGGTGCGCTTTGAACAACTCAAAGCAGCCACCACGCTCGAGATGTGGCAAGAGGCTTTCCGCTCCGTCGAAGACATCCACGGCTTGATGCTCATGCTCCGACGCTCGCCCAAGCCGCAGATGATGGCGCTTTACTTTGCCAAGTTGACGGAAATTTTCTGGATTGGCAAGAATTACCTTCACAACGCGTACGCGTGGATGAAGCTCTACACCGTCAGTAAAATGTATAACCGCAACTTGACCCCGGAAGATGAGCGCGCGCTCGCCTCTGGTGTCGTTTTGGCTTGCATGTGCATCACCCCGTACGTCGAAAAGTCGGTGTTGAGCGAGTTGACGGTGGATAACTCGAACGAGCGTGACGCGCGCATGGCGAGCTTGCTCGGCTACCAAATTGAACGTTCTCGTGACGTCAGCGAAGTGTTGTCTCGCGAACTCTTGGCGGCTGAAATCAAGCGCAGTGGGTTGCTCAAGAAGGTTGATGACGATGTGCGAAAGCTGTACGCGCTCATGGAGACCAGTTTTGCGCCGCTTGACCTTTGCAAGCGTGCCGATGTCTTGTTCAACACTCTTGAGGGTACGACGATTGAAGTCAGCGAAGCCTCCCCGGTTTCTTCCTTTGACTTCAACTCCTTCCTGCCGCGACTCCGATCCCTCGGCATCGTTCGTATGGTGTATCAACAATCCAAGGTGTTCGAGACGATGAAGATTGATTCCTTGGCCAAGTCTGTTCCGTTCATGCCGTACCACGAAGTGGAGCGCATCCTTGTGCAAGCGATTCGCAGCGGCTACATCTCTGTCCGCATCGACCACGAAACGGGCTCGATGAAGTTTGTGGGTGATCGCCTCGAATCTGGCTTTGTCAAGGACCACTTGTCGCGCGCTGCCAGACTCTTGCAAGAGGGTATGAACAAGGTTGCTCCCAAGGTTCCAGCGAGCGCCGGCGCTCGCGCACTGGGTGCCGAGTTGCGCGCAGCCATTGAGGCTGAGCACAAGCGCGCCTTGGCTCGCAAGGTTGTCATTGAAAGACGCAAGGAAGAGGCTGAGCGCGCTGCCGCGGAGCAAGAAAAGGAAGAAGAAGCGCGCCGCATCGCTGCTCAGCGCAAGCACGAAGAAAACGAGGCGAAGCGACTTGAAGAGGAGCGCCGCGCTCGCGAGGAAGCGCGCATCAGAGCCGAAATGGAAGAAAAGGAGAAGCAAGAGGCTCTTGAATTGCTCGCCGAACAAGCCAAGCGCACTGGTAAGAAGGCCCCGATTAAGATTGAAGAGGGTATGGTTCTCGACAAGCGTGCCATCATGCAAGGCGCCATTCAAGAGCAAATCAAGGCTCGCCAAGAGCAAGAACGCAAGCTCGCGAGCTTGGCCAAGAGAATGGATCACTTGGAGCGCGCCAAGCGCGAAGAAAGCATCCCGCTCATCGAACAGGCGTACAAGAGCCGATCCGTGGACGACGAAAAGTACCACGCCGAGCAACAAGTCGCTCAGGCTGCGAAGCACCGCGCCAAATGGGAGGCTGAAAGCGCTGAAAAGGCGCGCTTGGCGAGAATGGAGGGCCCGCGCTCCGAGTTTGCTCGAGGCATCATGCTTCGTCGCGCCGAGGAGTTTGCCGCCATCGAAGCCGAACACGCTAGAAAGCTTGAACAGGCGAAGAAGCACAAGGAAGCTGAACGCCTTCTCCAAGCCAAGAAGGATTACATTAAGCGCCTTCAAGAGATTGAGGAGGTTGTCAAGAGAGAGAAGCGTGAAAAGGATCGTGCCGAGCAAGCTGAAAAACGCCGACAGCAAGAGGAAGAGGAAGCCGCCAGACGCTCCTCCGAAAGAAACGGTGGCCGCCAAGAAGATGACCGTTGGGGCAAATTCGCGGGCGCCGCCTTTGGTGAACGCCGCCCGATTGATGAACCGTCTCGCGGCGGCGGCCGATGGGAACCGTCTCGCGGCGGCGACCGCGGCGATCGCTACGAGCCTCGCCGCGGTGGCGGCGGTTTCGGCGACGACCGTCGCGGTGGCGGCGGTTTCGGCGACGACCGTCGCGGCGGCGGCGGTTTCGGCGACGATCGACGCGGCGGCGGCGGCGGTAGTAGATGGGGAAGCGACCGTCCTCCGTCCAGAGGCGATCCTCAAGCGGACGACGGCAAATACCGTCCTCCCCGTCGCGACGACCGTCCTCCATCCAGAAGCGATTCCGGTCGTTGGTAACCCATCAACATCACCGTTCACTGACGACGACGACGACGTCGTCGTCACCGACGTGAATCATCATCACTCGAGTCATCATTTCAAAGAAGAATTTGTAGTCCTAGTTGACCATTCACATTCACGCGCGCCTCGTCGAAATCAATCGTGTACGCGTAAACACTCTGCGCGCGTTCAAACCAACCGTCCCGCGCGTCGGCACCTCGATCGATCGGCGCCCGTCGTCAATCCTCGTGCGCGCGAACGAACGCGAACGAACGAACGCGCGCGCGCTCGTCAGCGCGCGGCGGACGAGACGACGGACGACGCGTTGGTAAAGGAAGGAAAACGAGCGGACGCTTCGCGCGCGGGGGTCGTCCGAGCGGCGCGCGCGGGGACGGACGGACGAAGAGACGGATCGAGCAATCTGAAAATTCGTAACGAACGATCCGTAACGAACGAACGAACGAACGAACGAACCGTCTGACGCGAAGAGATGCTTCGGAACGTGAAGAAACAGTTGAGCGGAATCGGACGACGAGGAAGGGATGCAGAAGGCGTCGGAGGCGTCGGTGACGGTGGAGAGGGGAGAAACGGGGGGAACGGAACGAACGGTGGACAAAACAAGAGAGGAGGCGCGAATGGCGAAGGAGGCTCGGTTGAACGCGGAGTGTTCAATCGAATGGCGGGAGCGGCGACGAGCGCGGCTGGTGGAATACGCGCGCTGAGTTCGCTGAGAATGAAAGATTCGTCGAGAAGTGGGAAAAAGATTCCGAGCGTGGAGCAGCTGTATGATGAGAACAAACCGTTGTTTTTGTTTAGAGACGTCCCGGTGAGCGAACGGGAGGCACTCTTTGTGCGCAAGTTGCAACTGTGTTCGTATTGTTTTGATTTTACGAACCCGTCGGCGAATGTGCGGGAGAAGGAGGTGAAGAGACAGACGTTGTTGGAGATTTTGGATTACGTAAATCAAGGGACGGGTAGGTTTACGGAGTCTCTCGTGGAGCACGTGAATTACATGTTTGCGCAAAACTTGTTTAGGACGCTGCCTCCGACGAGCTGCGAGCAGACGGGGCTGGTGAACGCGGGAATGTTTGACCCAGAGGAAGAGGAGCCAAGTCTTGATCCGGCTTGGCCGCATTTGCAAATCGTGTACGAGTTCTTGCTTCGTTACGTCGTGGCGAACGACATTGACATCAAGAGCGGGAAGACGTACATTGACGAATCGTTTGTGTTGAAGCTTCTTGAACTCTTTGATAGCGAAGATCCGAGAGAACGCGATTACCTGAAGACCATCTTGCACAGGATTTACGGAAAGTTTATGATTCACAGACCGTTTATCCGTAAAGCGATCAACAACATATTCTTTTCCTTCATTTACGAGACGGAGAAGCACAACGGCATCGGTGAGTTGCTCGAGATTTTGGGCTCCATCATCAACGGCTTTGCGCTCCCACTCAAGGAGGAGCACAAAGTCTTTCTCAAGCGCGCTCTGCTACCGCTCCACAAGCCAAAGTGTGTGGGAATGTATCACTCACAACTCTTATACTGCGTCACGCAGTTTGTAGAAAAGGATCCGCGCATGGCTGACGTCGTCATTCGAGGCTTGTTGAAATACTGGCCCGTGACAAATTCACAAAAGGAGGTGCTCATCCTGGGCGAGCTCGAGGAAGTGTTAGAATTAACCCAGAGCGCGCAATTTGCAGAGATAATGGTGCCGTTATTCAAGCAAATATCGCTCTGCATCAACTCGACCCACTTCCAAGTGGCTGAGCGAGCCTTATTCTTGTGGAACAATGATTACATCGTCAATCTCATGGCGCAGCACAGACACGTCTTGCTCCCGGTATGCTTTGGCGCGCTCGAAAAGAACGCAGTCGGTCACTGGAACGCCGTCGTCGGAGGTATCACGATTAACGTTCGCAAGATGCTTCAGGAAATGGATCCCGAACTCTTCGCCCAGTGTCACGAGAGATGGTTAGCGGACCAAGCCAAGCTCGCCGAAGAGAACAAGGAGCGCCAGGCTCGATGGTCTCACATCGAAGAAGTCGCCGCCACCGCCGAAACGAGCGGCACCGAGCGACACATCGCTTAATAGTTTAGTTCCTGGATGCTCTTTGATGTTCGTCGTCGATCATCGCGTGATCCTTTAAACGCTTGTACACTAACACGCAACCGTGGGAGAACAATTTAGCCAGCGCCACGCACCACTTTTTTTTTCATTCGTGAAAAAGGCCCCTCCCACTCACGAGACTTGAATCACTCACTCGCTCGCCCACCACACCGCGACGCCCGCGTCGACAACGAACCGCGAATCGATATTCCAATCTGTCTGGTGAAAACCGTCATGCCGGCATCGATGACGATGGGACTCTCGCGCGCGACGCCGACGCCGATGCCGACGCGAACTTTTGAACGCAAGGTGCAAAAAGCGCAGAGAAACCGAGTCGTGGCGGCGGCGAGCACGTCCGACGCGCGACAACTGCGGAGCGAGCCGGAGTGCCGAAACCTCCTGGTCGTTGGACCGGGTGTGCTCGGATCTCGCGTCGCAGTCGGATGGTTGGGGAAGTACCCAGGCGCGGTCGTGGTCGGACAGACGAACACGGATGCATCTCACAAAGGCTTGGAGAGCTTGGGCGTGTATCCGAGAGTGAAAAACTTTGATGCGGACGATGCGACGGCGGGAAGAACGTTCCCTTACGTCGTCTTCAGCGCACCACCGAGTGGGAGCGAAGATTATCCGGGTGAAGTCGAGAGTGCGCTCAAGTATTGGGACGGGAAAGGGTGCTTTGTGTTTACGAGTTCGAGCGCCGTGTACGCAAACGAAGCGGGCGAAGGCTGCGACGAGGACAGTCCGGTGTATGAAATCGGCACCAACCCGAGAGTCGATCGTTTGCTCAAGGCGGAAAAGATTGTCCTCGACGCCGGAGGGTCAGTGTGCCGTTTAGCCGGGCTCTACCACTCCGAACGCGGGGCTCACAAGTACTTTCTCAAGACGCCAAAGCTTGATTCGCGAGCCGACGCGCTCGTCAATCTCATCCATTACGAGGATGCCGCGAGCTTGTGCGTCGCTGTCTTAGCCTCCAAATCCAAGTCTTCCGTCTTTCTCGGCACCGATGGCGTCCCAGTCACCCGCGGTGACATCGCCAAGCTCTCCATCGAGAGCGGAGTGTACAAAGACGCCATCTCTCCCGAGTTCACTGCCGTCGATGGTCCGATGGGTCGATCCATGACCAACCCTAGCACTCGCTCCGCCCTCGGTTGGTCACCGAAATACGAGTCTTTCCAAGCCTTCATGACGTCTCACGGCGCGTTGGACACGTACTCGCCCAGGTACAAGACGGAGCGCTTCTTGCCGACGGGTCGCCCCCACCAATGAGTTCGCTCCGTCTTATTATGGATTATTCATAGAAAAAAGTAGACTACAATATGATTCTTTCGGGTGCGTCACATTGGCAAACTAATTAGTGTTATCTATTAACAAGGAAAGGTCTCGATTACGTGTCATCGGTCCGAACCCGAGAGACATAAAAAACCCACCCGCCCCTGCTCTCTCCGAGAGAGTCTCTCGGAGCAGCCCGATCGCGACGCGGAGGATACCCCCGCGACGCCCCCACTCTCCGCACGCGGTCATCGAACCACAGTCGCGAAAGACGCAAAACTTTCACGAGAAAAACACAGTACGATGATGTCCACCGTCGCCAAGCCGACGCACCAACTCCGCGCCTCGGCCAACTTTGCGGCCAAGAACAAGGCCGCGAACAAGACCACCCGCAGCACCCGCGTTCGCGCCGCTGCCGGCACCGTCGCCGCCCCGGCCGGCGCCAAGGCTGAAACGATCGATGACTGCATCAACACCGTTCGTTTCCTCGCCATCGACGCCATCAACAAGAGCAACTCCGGTCACCCGGGTCTCCCGATGGGCTGCGCCCCGATGGGCTATGTCATTTTCCGCGAGGCGATGACGCACAACCCGAAGAACACCAAGTGGTTCAACCGCGACCGCTTCGTGCTCTCCGCCGGTCACGGTTGCATGCTTCAATATTCTTTGATGCACCTCACCGGTTACCCGAGCGTTTCGGTACGTCGCGACGCCCGTTTCGACCCCGTTTTCGACGTCGCACGCGCGCGAGGAATCCACCTCTTCGGCGTCCGCCCCAGAGGATAAACCCCGATCGATCGACGTGGGTGGGGGGACTACTTTGACGGTTCACGATTCGATAAAAGCCCTGGATTGGGATTTGGACGGATGAGACACGTCGTTTTCGCCGCTCGATTCGTGCCCTGCTCGGTGGGAAGACTTTGACGACGACGACGACGACGAACGGTCTCGCGTTCGTCCCGTCGGAGTGAAACGAACGATTGAAAACAAAAGATGCGCATCGACGCGCGCCGTCGTCGATGCGCGGAGCGCGTCGCGTCGTAAGCCGAGTACACGACTGGCTGGGCAGATCGCCCCGAGGGTCGGGTACCGCCCGTGTCCACACGTTTTCCATACGTCTATGCGTAAACAGTATGGAATGTGCTTTGGATGACGTCGGCGTTTTCCCAGTTTTACTTCGTCACGGTTTCCACTCGCCCGAAGAATGAGCGAGTCTATCCGATCCAAATCCGAAACCAATCCTTCCGCGGCGATGAGTGAGTGATGGGGCTGTGACTGACTATTTCACGCAAACGAATTTTGCCGCACTTTCGCACATTTTTAGATTGAAGACTTGAAGCAGTTCCGCCAGTGGGACTCCAAGACCCCGGGTCACCCGGAGAACTTCATCACCGACGGTATCGAAGTCACCACCGGTCCGCTCGGTATGGGTATCTGTAACGCCGTCGGTCTCGCCATGGTTGAGAAGCACCTTGCTGGTCGCTTCAACAAGCCGGACTGCGAAATCGTCGACCACCACACCTACTGTATCATGGGCGACGGTTGCAACATGGAAGGTATGTCTGGCGAAGCCGCCTCCCTCGCCGGTCACTGGGGCCTCGGCAAGTTGATTGTCTTCTACGACGACAACCACATCTCCATTGATGGCCACACCGACATCTCCTTCACCGAAGATGTTGTCGCGCGCTTCAACGCGTACGGCTGGCACACCCAGCACGTCGAGAACGGTAACACCGACGTCGACGGCATCCGCGCCGCGGTCAACGCCGCCAAGGCTGACCCGCGCCCGTCCCTCATCAAGGTTACCACCTTGATTGGCTACGGTTCCCCGAACAAGTCCAACACCCACGACGTGCACGGCGCGCCGCTCGGTAAGGATGAAACCGCCGCCACTCGTGAAAACTTGAAGTGGAAGTACGGCGAATTCGAAGTTCCGGAAGCCGTCAAGGCGTACATGGACTGCTCCGAAAAGGGTGCCGCCGCCGAAGCCGAATGGAACGCCAAGTGGGCCACCTACAAGAGCAAGTACGCCGAAGATGCCGCCGAGCTCGAGTCCATCATGACTGGCAAGCTCCCGGCTGGCTGGGAGAAGGCTCTCCCGACCTTCACCCCGGAGGACAAGGGTGTCGCCACCCGCATCCACTCCCAAACCATGCTCAACGCCCTCGGTGGTGTCATCCCGGGTTTCATGGGTGGTTCCGCCGATCTTGCCCCGTCTAACATGACCTTGATGAAGCAATTCGGTGACTTCCAAAAGGACACCCCGGCTGAGCGCAACGTCCGCTTCGGCGTCCGCGAGCACGGTATGGGTTCCATCGCCAACGGTATGAAGCTCCACTCCCCGGGTATCGTTCCGTACTGCGCCACCTTCTTCATCTTCTCTGATTACATGCGCTGCGCCATGCGCATCGCCGCGCTTTCCCAAGCCGGTACCATCTTCGTCATGACCCACGATTCCATTGGTGTCGGTGAGGATGGCCCGACGCACCAGCCGATTGAGCACGTCGCGTCCTTCCGCGCCATGCCGGGCATGGACATGATGCGCCCGGCTGACGGCAACGAGACCGCCGGCTGCTACAAGCTCGCTGTCGAGAACTCCATGAACGGTGCCCCGACCACCTTGGCCCTCTCCCGCCAAGTCGTCCCGAACCTTCCGGGTACCTCTTTGGAAGGCGCCGCCAAGGGTGCGTACGTCGTCCAAGGCGCCGCCGCCGGCGAGGCCTGCGACTGCATCCTCATCGGTACCGGTACCGAGCTCGAGCTCGCGTGCAAGGCTGGCGCTGAACTCGAAGCCGAAGGCAAGAAGGTTCGCGTCGTCTCCATGCCGTGCTGGGAAGTGTTCGAGCGTCAATCCGCCGCTTACCAAGATTCCATCTTGCCGGCTGCCATGAGAGCCAAGACTGTCTCCATCGAAGCCGGTACCACGTTCGGCTGGGCTAAGTACGCTGGCGCTTCCATTGGCAGAGATGAATTCGGCGCCTCTGCGCCGGCCCCCATCCTCTACGAGAAGTTCGGGATTACGACCGCCGCGATGGTCGCCGCCGCGAAGAAGGCGATGGCGTAAACAAAACGTTGCTCTTCCGCAGATATGTGATTACAACGAAAAATCTTGTCCTAACAACCCGATAACATCGCATCACTCCCATCCTCCATCAGAAGTCGAGATCCGCCTCGTTCCCGTTCGTCCAACTCGTTTCCCAACCGCCGGGTGGACTGTTCGTATCCTCGTCCCGCCTCAACCGCGCGGGTCCAGTCGACACCATTCGTCGATCCTCCTCAGTCGTCGCCGTCGTCGCCGCCGCGTCGTCGACGACACATGGGATGCGCGTCGTCGACGGGAAGATTCGATGACGTCGAACCGCGCGCGTCGTCGCCGCCGCGCGGCGAAACGTCGCCGTCGCCCTCCGGGAAAGGAGGAGGACGACGACGGTCGTTGGACACGGTTTGGCACGACGCGCTGGACACTTTTCGAGAAGGTTTCGCGAAACCCCGGTGGGAGTGCGCCCGGGACACCGTCGGGACGTGGTTGCGCGTGCGCGGACGCACCTATCTCACCGACGGCGGGGTCAAGGTGGGGTCGGAGCGGGCGCTGTGCGAGTGTAAACACGTCGACTTTTTTGACTTTTCTGGTGGAGAGGAGGGGGGAGCGGCAGAGTTGGAGCGGCGGTTGGACGTAGCGAGACGACGTGGGGAGAGTTGGATGACGCGCGAGCGAGAGAGATTGGCAGCGATGGGTCGTTCAATGCCTTGGACGTTTGTGTTTCATTTCGTCAACCCGGATGGAGCGAGCATCGTTTGTTACTTTCAACCGAACGACGACGAAGGCGACGACGACGACGGAGAAGCTAACGCCGTTTCGTCGACGGCGGAGGAACTGTGTCGTCGTCACCATCATCAGAAGGGATTTTCAAACGACGAATCCAGCATCCTTCGTAAGTTTCTGCTCGACGGCGACGATGCGTATCGAAGCGCGAGAATGAAGTTAGCCGTCAAGCTCTTTAAAGGACCCGCCGTGCTCCGGCGCGTGCTCCCTTCGAGGCCGGTGCTCGTCGGACAGAGGGCGACGACGCGTTTTTATCGAGGCGAGGGTGGTCCGCTCGAAAACAAGTACCTCGAGGTGGATTTAATTTGCGCGTCAAACGCGACTGCGAAATATTTATATTCGGCGTTTTCGTCGTATTCGGCTAGGAGCGAGCAAGAGCTCGCGTTTTGGATTGAGGGAACTTCCGAGAGCGAGCTTCCAGAGCGGCTTCTCGGTGCGGTTCGCCTGCGTCGTGTCTCCAAGGAGATATTGACCAAGCTACCACCCTAGGAGTAGAAGATTATTTGTTTTATTTAGTTTGTTTCGTAAGATTTGCATTGCATTGTGTTGAAAACTGTCGTTTTCAATTCTCCTCTTCGGGGAAGAGGGCGTCGACAAAACTCACCGGATCGAAAGATTGCAAGTCTTGCATCGCCTCTCCGACGCCGACAAACTTGACCGGGATGCCGAGCTCGTCGACGACGCTAACGACGGCGCCGCCACGCGCGGTTCCGTCGAGCTTGGTGAGAATGATACCCGTGACTCCGACGGCTTCGCCGAAAACGCGCGCCTGGTTGAGCATGTTCAACCCGGTGGTGCCGTCCAAGACGAGTAAAACTTCGTGCGGTGCCGAGGGCAAACGCTTCGTGATTGCCTTTTTCACGCCCACGAGCTCATCCATGAGCTGCGAGTTGTTGTGCAAGCGACCAGAGGTGTCGGCGAGGACAATGTCAATGTCTCCCCTCTCGCACGCCTCCTCCACCGCCTTGTAACACACCGCCCCGGGCTTGGTGTTCGGCGGCGAATCGCTCATCACCGCCCCCGTGCGTTCAGCCCACGTCGCCAACTGTTCCGCCGCCGCGGCGCGAAACGTATCCCCCGGAACCATCATCACCTTTGCCCCGCTCTCCGCAAACCTGTGACTCAGCTTGCCGAGCGTCGTCGTCTTCCCCCCGCCGTTGACCCCGACCACGAGCACCACGCTCGGTTCACCCTCATTTTCGTTCAACCCAATCTTCGTCGTCTCCCCCGCCCTCGCCAACACCTCCACGATGGCCTCTTTCAGCGCTTTTCGCACCGAACCCCCCGTCTCGCACTCTCCGTTTTCCACCCGTTCCCGCACTCTATCCACCACGCGCGCCGCCACGCCCGGCCCGAAATCCACCCCGAGCAAAGTTTCCTCCAGCTCCTCCAGCGTCTCCTCGAAATCCTCCAGTCTCCACAGCGCCAGCACGTCGTTCACCGCGGTCAGTTTCTCCCGCGTCTTCGTCGTGCCGTTGAACACGCGCGCGATATCCATTTCCGTCTTCTTCTTGAGCACGCTCGCCAGTTTCCCGAGGTCGAATCCCGCCCGCGGAGTCGTCGTCGCGCGTCCGCGTCGTCGTCCCTCGCCGTTCGTCCCTCGTCGCCTCGCCGTCGTCGTCGTCGTCGTCGGCGGCGGCGGCGCAGACACCGCCCGCACCGTCCTCGCAAACATCGAACCGAACGTAATCGAGGTCGAGGTCGGGGTCGCGCCCGGTACTGCGGACGAACGACGCATGAATGTTTGATCGGACATACGGCGATCGGACATACGGCGATCGGATCGGGTCACCCTGTTTGTCGCGCGCGCGCATATACACCGTACTCTGCGTTCACCAAAGGTATGAGTGATGAAAAACGAAAACCGAAAAACGAAAACCGAAAACGAAAACCGAACCCCTCGTCCGATCCGATCCGATCCGACGGATCGAGATCCCCGGTCCCGAGGTCGAGCGCGCGGGCGTTGGGTGTGTGTACGTATATTAATTCTTTTAAGTCTGGTTACCCAATTAGTGTTTGTTCGAATGCGTCGGGTAGAGTCGATCGAAAAGGGTCGGGTAGAGTCGATCGATCGATCGAAAAGGGTACTAGAGTCGGGTCGGGAAAGGGTACTAGAGTCGATCGATCGATCGATCGAAAAGGGTCGATCGGGTCGGGTCGGGTCGGGTCGGGTCGAGGTGGGTCCCGGCGGCACGGCGCCCGGCACTACGCGCGCGACGCGTCGACGTCGACGACGAACGGCGGCACGGAACTCGCGCACGGAACTCGCGCACGCGCGGGAGGAGAAATTTCTCGCGACTGAGCTCGGCGACTTCTCGCGACTTCTCGCGTCGACGCGCTCGCACGCTCGCGGACTCGCGCTCGTGGACTCGCTCGGGTGGTACCGCGCGAGGCTGAGGGGGACGCGGGATGTCGGCGACGACGACGTGCGGGATGACGACGCAGCGCGCGGCGGTGGCGCCGGGGGCGTCGAGAAGACGGATGGAAATAATGTCTAGGAAGGTTTTCGGGCGACGGGCGCGGGCGGTGCGCGTCGCGGCGAGCGCGCCGAACCCTCCGACGGTGCGTGACGACCGAGGCGACTCGAGACGACGGCTGTAAAACCCTGTGCCTCGGAGTGGGCATCTTTTTGTTCGAGCGGTCGCGTCGACTTTGCCCGCGGCGCGGTGGTCTCGTCTGCCGCGCGCGATCGCGATCGCGATCGCGACGGATCGATGGACCGATGGATGGCTTTGACTCGACGACTCGACGAATAGAGAGAGAGAGACGCGCGCCGCGAACGAGACGCTGACTACGGAGGTTTTTTTTATCCTCGTCGAAACGCGCAGGACCGACCGAGCCCGTTTGGGTTTTCGAAGGATTTGGATGCGGTTGAGGCGCAATTGGCGGCTCTGCCGACTCCGGCGCGATTGGGTGCGTACGGTGCCGTTGTTGCGGCGGGTGCGGCGCTCGGGAACGTTGTCGGGGGCGTCGCGCCGGCGAACGTGCGCGCGGGCGCCAAGGTGGCGCTCACCGCAGTTGTGGGCGGCGGCGCCGCTTACGGCGTCGCGACGGCGGATAAGAAGAGATTCACGGCGGCGCCGAAGACGCTTTGGAACTCGCTCCAAGGTCGCGATCCGCTCTCCGTCTCTGCCGAGGAAGTCGCGGCGGTGGGCGCGCAGTTTGGCATTCCGAACATGGGTCAAGCGTGCGCGTCTGAGATGACTGAGCTCTACGATGTGTACCTCATGTCTCTCGTGCCGCAAGGCATGGATCCGGTTCAAGGCTGGGAGGCTGCCGCTTTGGCGCAGTTCCGTCAAACGCTCGGTATCGACGACGCTTCCGCGGCGCAAGCCCACTTGGAGGCGGGTCGCCGTTTGTTTAGAAAGCGCATCGAGCTCGGCACGACAGACAAGGAGACCGATTTGGAATCCCGCAAGGAGTTCCAAAAGCTCGTCTTCATCTCTACGCAAACCTTTGGCGAAGAACAAGCTCGCTTCTTGCTCCCGTGGAAGCGCGTCTTCCGCGTTTCGGACGCTCAAGTGGACTTGGCCAACAAGGACAACGCGAGCCAGCTCTTGCGCGCGAGCCTCAAGGCGTCGAGCGCGATTTCCAACGTTGACGTCGCCGGCATCGCCGCGGCGGCCGACTACAAGGGTCAACTCAACTTAGATGACGACTCTGCGGGTGAAATCGCTCGCGATCTCGCCACTGAACACGTTGCTGAGATTGTGAAGAACACCATTACGCTCAACAAGGAGCGCGGCTCGGCGCGCGACGTCGGCACCATTTGCAAGAACATTGAAGAGGTCTTGGCGTACAACGTCAAGCTCACCGCCGCTCAAGGCTCGTTCCCGGGTGTCGGTCCGGTGACCCTCTTCGGTGGCGAGTTTGAGTCCAAGATGACTGAACTCAAGGATGTGTTCCGCACCTACCTCGAGGATGGCATCAAGGGCTTCAGCTTTAGCGCCGAGCTCAACGACAACCTCGGCAAGCTTCGCCTCGTCTTTGGCATGGGCAACAAGGAAGCCGATGAGATTGTTCTCGAATCCACCACCGCCTCTTACCGCCTCGCGCTCCGCGATGCCGTCAAGAGCGGCAAGTTGGACAACGCCGAATCCCCAGCCAAGGTGCTCCAGGCCTTGTGCGAAGGTCTCCGCTTCCCGCCCGAAGTGGCCGCCGGCATTCACGAAGAAAACTACCGCACCAAGCTCGAGTCTATCATTTCCGCCAGCAAGAAGCTCGAAGATGCGGACGTTGAAGCCTTGGGTCGCATTCGCAAGCTCTTGTGCGTGCCAAAGGGTGTTGTCGAAAAGCTTCACTTTGAAATTTGCGGCGAAGTGTACCGCAACGCGGTTCGCTCGGCGCTCTCCGTGCCGACTGAATCCTTCACGCCGTCCCTTCGTGACAAGTGCAAGGCTGCCAAGGCTGCCGTGCGCATTGATGACGAGACGGCTCTCAAGATCCTTGGCGCCGAAGCTCGCAAGCAGATGAATTCGTTCATCCGTACGTCCAAGTCTATTAGAAACAAGACGGATTCCCAAAAGGAGATTCGTAAGATGATCTTCTACAACCAAGGCGTTGTTACGCCGTTGGTTCAAGATGTGACCAAGGGGAAGGCGGAAGCCGCCGCGAAGGAACTCGCGGAACTCATGAAGGAGGCGCAAGAAGCTGCGGCCAAGGAAGAGGCAGAAGAAAAGGCTGCTGCCGCCGAAGCTGCCGCTGCCGAAGCTGAGGAGAAGAAGGAGGAGGAAGCCGCCCAGGCTGACGGCCCGGTTGCCGCGGCTGAAGGCCAAGGCTTTGATTCCGCCCCTGAGGCTAAATCCACGGCTGAAACCACCGAGCCCAAGGCTGAGGAAGAGGTGAAGGATGAAGCGAAGCCAGAAGTTGAGGTTGTCAAGGAGGAAGAGGCGCCGCACCAGAAGGAAATCACCCTCGCGGATGAATTGGATGTCGTCACTCGTCAAGCCATGTACAGAGAGTATCTCATGTTCTGCATGACTGGTGACCAAGTGAACGCGCCGATGGGTGTGCGCATCAACATTGAGCGTGACCAAAGCGAATTCAAGCGTTTGTCTCAGCTCGGTGACATTCTTGGCCTTGACATGATGCAAATTGGCCAAGTGCACAAGGACCTCGCCGACAAGGCGTTCCGCACTCAAGCCGAGCAAATGCTCAGCGATGGACGTGGCCTCACCGCCGAGCGCGCTGAAAAACTCAAGGATATCCAAACGCAACTCAACTTGCCGGAGGATGAAGCTCAAAAGATCATCAAGGGTATCACTGCTCAACGTATGATGTCCAACGTCCAAGCGCAAATCTCTGCGGGTACCCTCGACTCTGCGGAAGTTCGCAAGATGATCGAGGCGGGTGTGGAGATTGAGCGCATGATTCCGGAAGACAAGCGCATGAACTTGTTCCGCAAGAATGCCGAGCGTCGTTTGGGTGATGGTTCTGGCAGCGCGAACATTGATTCGCTCACTGCCACCTTAGTTGAAGATCTCAAGATTGATGGCGAGAAGGCGAAGAAGGAACTCGTCACCATTGCCGGCGAGAAGAAGCGCTCTCAAATGATTCAAGGCGTCGCCGTCTTGCGTCAAAAGAAGGCCTCCGACGTTCTCGTGTGCTGCCGCAACTTGGTTGCCTGCCAAACCGTCGCGCCGGATACCAAGTTGGACTGGAAGGTTGAGTCTGAAGTGTTTGACATGTACTCCGTCTTTGTTCAAGAAGTCGCGGACGCTGCCGAACGCAAGGTGCTCCAAGAGGCGTTGAACATTAGCGATGACAACGCCCGCAAGCTTGAACAAGTTGTCGCCGATGGTGCCTTCAAGTTCTCTGAAGACGCTCTCGACGAGGCTCTCTTCTAAGCGAAAAAGCGTTTGCAAAATTGAACAAGCTGGTTTCCGTAGACTCGCCAGCGCATTAAGAAATTCTTTAGGAGAAATTGAAAACATACTGTTGTTACAACCGTGCGCAATTCATCAAATCAAATCAAACGCTCTATCTTCTACGCTCTCTAATTTTACAACCTGCCCGCCTTTGACAGAGCCATCGTGCTCCCCGCGGCGACGGCACCGACGGATGTCGCCGCGAGCGCGCCGACGATAAAAGGCGCCGGTCCAATGCCTCTCAGCGAAGCCGCGTTTGTCGACAACCCGACGGCAGCCATGGCCATCGGTAGCATTAACTGCGACGAGAAATCACCGAGCGCCTTGGTTCCCGCCTTCCAGCGCGGATCTTGCCGCACGTTCTCCATCGAGTCACCGATTGAACGCAGCGCCGCCATGGAGACGAAAGCGATTAAAAATCCTGGGACGAGCGCCGGCTGCTTCCCCATGACACCCTTTGTCTCACGAAACGACATGGCCAAATACGGAATCGCGAGCGCCAACGCCAAATTACGCGTCAGTTTCGTCACCGTCGCCGCCTTGAACGCCACCTCGTCTTCAAACGCGTCTCTGTACGTCATCGCCGCGCCGACCACCTGTGACGTGTCGTGCACGGACAGTCCCAGAAACACTCCAGCCGGTACGCCTCCGTCCGGGAACATCCACTTGGCCAAGTACGGGTACGTCATCATCCCAAAAGTTCCATACGCCACGACGTTGGCCACGGCGAGGGACACCTCGCGCTGTGAAGCCGCGATCGCCGGCGACAACGCCCCGATCGCCGTCACTCCGCAAATCGACGAGCCCGCCGCCAACAACGCTCCAACCTTCCCAGACAACCCCGACGTCGCGCCGTACCTCGCCATCACCGCCGCATTAATCATCGGCGTCACCAAAACCCCCGTGGCGACCGTCGCCGCGATCGCCGGCGCCGCCCCACCGGCGAAATCTGAAATTTCACTCAACGACAGCTTCGCCCCGAGCGCCGCGATCCCAACCTTCAACCCATCCCCGGCGCACCACTTGACCCCTTTCGCGAGCGTTTCCGGAACCCCGCGCCCACGAAACACCAAGTGCGCGCTCACCGCGCCGATTCCAACCGCCAGCGGCGCCGTCGGGACCGGACTCGGTCGAACCCGTTTCTCAACCGGATCGCGTCGAGAGCGTTCGCATCCATCCTCTGTACTACGACCACCGCTCGTCGTCGACGAAGACGAGAAGTACTCGGTCCTCGCGATCGACATGGCCTCCGCGACGCCGTGCGCGCACGCCGCGACGCCCGCGCACGCCGCGATCCCTCTCAATCGCGTCGTCATCGTCTGTCGTCGTCGTCGAACGCGCCCTTCCAACTCAGTCTGCGACGGGCGTCGTTCAGGTCTTGTCAACACCCATATGTATGTGTAAACAGTGTGGAGAAACCCAAAAGACGCGCAAGAGCGTCCAAAACGCGTCGACGCGCGCGCGACGTCGCCACGCCCCGACGCGACGATACGACATGGAGATCGACGACGACGGAGGGTGCGGGTTAAATTTCTGCGACGATTGGAGCGATGGGGAGGATTGGGCGGTGACGTCGACGCGTGGGAAACGCGTCGGGATGACGACGACGCCGCGCGCGATTTTGGAAGATGGTGACGCGTGGTACGAGTTGACTTTACCGCCGTTTCCGCCGTCGCGCGGACGAACCGCCGGGGACGATGACGCTCCTCCTTCTCCGTCGACGTCGAGTTCGCCGATGCCGGTGGCGACGCCGACGACGCTTCGGGTTTCGCAAGTCAAGGGACAAGGAGAGTTGGGAACGGTGGTGTGGAACGCGGCTTTGGTTTTGTGCGCGACGCTGCGGGAACTGTCGAACGATGTCGTTCGAGGACGGCGTGTGCTGGAGATTGGCGCCGGATGTGGGGCGTGTGGGTTTTACGCAGCCGCGCTCGGGGCGGCGGAGACGACGATTGCGGACTGTGGGCCAAAGACGATGCTGAATTTGCGAAGGACGTTGCGCGAGTACGCGCGGCTTTGTCGGATGTCGTCGTCATCGTCATCCGACGACGACGACGACGACGAAGCGAGCAAGGATTACGCCACGAAACAAGAGGATGAAGATTTATCCTGGGATACCGATGCGATTCATCTACGTCGTCACCTCTGGGAAGAAGACTCGGAACTTCTCGACGCGCGTATCGCCGGAACCGATCCCAGACGCGTTCGTCACTGGAGCAACGCCGGCGGCGCGCTCGCCGAAACCTCCGACGGATCCCCACCCACGGGTTTCGCCCCAACCCTCGCCGCAGACGCCGTCTTCGATGTCATCATCGGTTCCGACCTCTTGTATTTCTCCAGCCAAGAGTCGAGTCTCCTCGCCGCTCTTCGTCTTCGTCTTCATCCTCGATCCGGCGTCTGCGTCTTGGTGCAAACGCTTCGCGGCAACAACGCCCAAGTCTTTTCCAGATTCATCACCGACGCCCGTCGGTACTTTCGCGTCGACGTCGTCTCCGTACCGATCCCCACCGGTTTCAACCTCGCAAAGGAGACTCCGCACACGCTTTCCGTCGATCCGTACCGTCTCGTCACCCTTCATCCTTTGTAAAGCAGACCAGTTGGTTGAAACTGTGAAAAACGCAATTCGATCGCGCGCGTCGTCGTCACACCGCGCGCGATCGACCGACCGACCGACCGACCGCGTGAAACACACCGACCGAACCGGAGGACGCGCATCGATACCCGTCGTCGTCGTCGTCGTCCCGTCGTCGTCGTCGTAGTCGCGCGACAGAATCGAAAAAGGGTAACGGCCCAAAAAAGCACTTTTTCCAACCGACGCCGCCGCCGGCGTCGGTCGCGCGCGCATGCCGCCGTCGACGCCGCGGTTGGAGCGATTCGACCCGCGGGAATCCGTCGACGAAGACGTCTTCGACGACGCGCTGTTGGATTGGCGGACGAACCCGCGGGTGACGACGCGAAAGAAACGGGAAAAGGATTCGTGGAGCGTCAGAGACGCGGCGCTCACGCTCGGATTGACGCTGACATGGGCCGTCGGACCGATGGTGTGCGCGACGGCGTGCGCGAGAGCGATCGTGATCGGTGGTGGTGACGCGAGAGGGAAGACCCGAAGACGGAGGGCGATGCTGGCGAGCGCGGCGTGCGCAGAGTTGGCGTGGTTCGCGTACAGGAGAGACGCGGGGAAACGCGCGGGGGAGACGAAGAATATGCGAGCGACGCCTTCGAGGAAGGATTTCGATCGGTTTTTACAGTTGAGACACGACGCGGTGTTGGATTTTCAAGAGTACATACGCGGTTGGATGAAAACGTGGAAGAAACTCGTCGATGTGGGCGGGGATGCCGCCGACGCGAGCGTCGAGAGTGAGGGGAATGGAAGCGACGGCGCGCGCGCCGAATCGCCGGCTTTGCCCGCGAGAAGCGCGTCTTCGGCTTCGTCCTCCTCGTCGGACAGTCGCGGGAGCGGGAACGGGAGCGTCGTGAGCGTCGATAGAGAATCGGCGTTGGACTTTTTAAGGTTTGGGTTTCACGACGCGTTGTCGGCGGAGGAGATTGGGGAGCAAAAGGAGAGAGAGTTGAGAATATTCATGGATGAGATTGAGGCGAGGTGGGACGTGAAATTCGACGTGGACGGTCAGCGCGGGTTTGAGTTTATGTTTCACACCAAGGAGAAGCTGGGTGCGTTGCATCAACCGCTGTTGTTCACCGCGTGGGTAAACGCCGTGGCTGGGATTTCGGGCGTCGTACTCTACGGTTGGGGGTTTAGGTTGCACCACGGCGAAAACGGGTGCTCGTATTGGTGCAACGCCCCCGTCGTCGTCGAGGATTGGAAACGGGTGAAAATGCCGATGCGGACGCGGAAAACTCGGTACGGGAAAGGTGTCGATACTCGACCGATACTTTGCGGGGACAACGATCCGAGCGACGCCGACGGAGAAGAAATCAAACCGATTATATTTATCCACGGTTTAGGCGTTGGATTGGCGCCCTACCTTCCGCACATCGCGCAACTATTGCGAAGCAAACCTGGGCGAAAGATTGCCCTGCTGACGCTGCCGCACATTAGTATGCGCGCCTCACCGAGAGTCCCCGAACTGGACGACATGGTGGACACTGTCGTGGAGATGACGAAGAAGCACGCGTTCAGGGCGCCGGCAATGTACGGGCACAGTTTCGGCACCTTTGTCGTCGCGAGGACCTGTCAGAGATTCGCGGTGAGCGCCGTGGCGCTCATCGACCCCGTGGCGGTGTGCCTGTGCCTTCCACAGACTGTCGGGATATTGTATCAATTGCACAAGAGCTGGTCACAATTTAAAGATCGACTGAGCGAGGGACCAAAAGCTTTGATGTCTTCGTCATTTTGGAACGAGGGCGGGGCGCTTTTGTACTTTTTACTGCGAGACTACTTTTTGCTTCGCGAGACGGGCGTCATGACGGCGCTGCGACGCAAGTTTTGGTGGGCGAGGTACAATCTGTGGGCGGATGATTTACCGAAACACTCTCTAATCGTGTTGGAATCTAACGATCTTCTCATTGACGGGGAAGCCATTGCGCGACACGTGCTTCGACAATCAGAAGCGCGCATCATTTGGCAAGACAAGTTTGTCCACGGGGAGTTCGTCTCTCCGTGGGGATACGGTTTGCGCGATGAGATCGTTCAGTTTCTCGATCATCTGCCGCGACATAGGTGCGTCGACGAGCACGAGTTGCATCATCATAATAACGAGTTGTAAAATTTACTGTAAAATTTGCGTTTGATTCTGCTTGTTACATTTGCGTGCGTTAGTGGTACAACAATCCGTGCGAGTCAATCAATTGTATTGTTTCGCCTTTATCGCCATTCTGTAAAGTGATTTTGCACTTGCTTTGGTCGACACGTCTTGCCTTCTTCGAGGTTAAACTTGTAGCAGATGCCTTGACGAAGCTCCATCGGGAACAAATCGGGATGGAATATGCGCGCAAGCGCTTCGACTCCGTCAACCAACTGAGGGCCGGCTTCGCATGTGAATTCGTGCGTGAGAATATACACACGTCTATTCTGAACGGCAGGAATGACCCACCAGCCTGGTTGACTCGCGAGGTACTCGAGCTGGTCAAACGTCTTCTCCATGGTTTCCTCGGTGGATTTGCCGACGTAACACGGCGAGAGAATGAGAACTTCAGGCGCATACGTCAACACTTGCTCCCAGCGAAGACGATCAGCAGCCACTCCTGGCTCTTGAACCTCGTCAATGCCGCCAGCGATGCTCTTCATCTCGTGGAGCCAGTGCCCTCCTGCAACGAACGGCTTGATGCCTTCCAAAGACAACACCTTGGGGCGTTCGTCTGCGTCGGCAACGACGCGAGCAATCGTGCGAAGCCTCGATCGAAGTTGCGTCAGGAGTGTGATGGCTTTTTCTTTCTCTCCGCAGAGAATACCGATCTGCAAAATGACTTCGAGAACGTCGCTCAACGTCTGAGGTGCAATTGGAAAGATGGATGGTTTCGCCGCGTCGATGCCGAGCATTTCTTCGTCCGACTCAAACTCTGCGCTCGTCAGAAAGACATCCGCCTCGTGCAAATACTTGGCAGTGCTCGTTCGAACGTCCGTACACTCGGCACAGACGTCTGGAGTGAAAATCAATCTCGCCTCGGCGTGTCTCACAAAGTTGACGTCAAACGAAGCCCACTTGTCGTTTGGGTTGGAGCTCTCCTTCTCCTTGGCAGACGCCCGGGCCAGAGATCCAAAACTCGCGCTGTGTGCGCTGCTGTTTCCAAAACCACCGAATTGCTCAAACTCACTCATCAACGAGCTTGAAGATCGCTTGTGATGCGCACCGAGATTTGAGCTTGACTGCGGCGAGCCTAGTCCCTTTTTGTGGCGCGCGACAACCTTTGGGTTGACCTTTTCCTCCTCAGGAACGGTGCACGCGTCGGTGATGCCGACGATCCGCTCGCCAACTCCAAGCGCGAACAAAATTGCCGTCGCTGTCGTGGAGAGCGAGATGATTGGACCCACAGACTGCGGCAATGGAAGCTGCAGCTGGTTCGCCGAGTGCAAATGATCCTTGAGCACGGCAGGGCTACCGAAGTACAAGTTGACGGCTTGATCGAGCTCCGTTTGCGACGGCTTCCGAGGCATGCCCGGGAGCTTGTTGATGTGAGATGCCAAAGTTGACATCGACGCCGACGATCGAGAGCGAAACATACCCATGCCTTCGGCAGAATCAAGGTCGATGGAGAACTCTCTGAAATCACGAGATGGGGCGCGTGCGCGACGCGGCGGCAACACTTGTTTGACCTTCTCAGGGGAGTCCGAGTGCGCCGAGACCGATGCGAGCTCTTCCTCGCTCTTAGATCGCATCACTGCTTCGAATGATCGCGGTGTGGCTGCATTTGGAGTCAGTGGTCCGAAGCTCTTGCTCATCGTTCTGCGAGACACCATGGCTGCGCGCTGCGCGGCTTCGCTAGCACTCGGCGTCACTTTTCGGCACGCTTCAACGAACGAAGTGGCCAAAGACGGGTTCGCACCAAAGTGTAAGTGCACTTGAGACGCCAACACGTTGTTCCAAGCGAACCCGTCGAGCTCAACCTCTGAAGTTTTGTTGAATTTCTGCTCAGATTTGACCTCGTACGTTGCGCCCCATCCAATCGCAACCTTGTCCTCGGTGACGCGCATCCTCGTCGGACGATCGCCGTGGATCTCGCTATATCTAAAGGTTTGACCTCTCACAACCTCACCCGCCTTGAAAAGTGGGTTACCCGGCGCGATGGTCACCTCAGCATAGCTAGTCTTAACAGCGCTCGAGAGTCGAGTGGCAAACGGCGCGATGCCGCACATTGACCTCGGCGAGCTACCATCGGGCGCAGAGATTGACTGAGACAGAAACATCAACCCACCGCACTCTGCGTACACAACACCTCCAGCTGTCGCAAAAGCCGTGACAGCCGACCTCAGCGGACGGTTTTTCAGCAAAGCCTGCGCGTGGAACTCTGGGTATCCACCACCAAAGATTACGCCTTGGATATCCTGCGGTAATCCATCGCCAGCAATCGGACTAAAGTAAACTAGTTCAGCCCCGGCTTCTTGCAACTTTAACAAGTTTTCAGGGTAGTAAAAGCAAAACGCTTCATCTCTAGCTACGGCGATGCGGACCGACGCCTGCGAAGAGCGCGATGCCTCCTTCGTGCGATCCTCTCTATCCGTTGCTAAAATTTGCTTCATCGGCGACGAGACGTGAAACTCTGGCATGGATTTCAACAAAACATCCAAGTCGACGTTTTGTTCAAGCAGCATCGCCATATGAGAGATGCGCTGTTCCATTGCATCATCGTTACCACTCATCGTCGCTCCACCATCGGTACCCATCGCCGCTCCCGTCGCATCTTTTGGAATGCCGCCAAACACCGAGACGCTTGCATCTGACGCTTGCAAACTCTCTCTCAAGTACTGCGTGTGTGCCTCACCACCCGTCTTATTGAACACCACACCAATCAGGTTCAACTCGGCATCAAATTCTCTGTATCCCTTGATTACGGCGGCGACGCTTCGCGCCATCGCGTTGCAATCCACGACGAGAAGCACGCCCGCGTTGAGCCACTTTGCCATTTGCGCCGTGCTTCCATCCTCACTCATCCCGTCCCTACCGTCGTACAACCCCATCACCCCATCCACAATGGCCACATCGCACTCATCTGCACATTTTGCCACGCTCTGCGCGTTATACTCGGCGGTCATCATGTACCCATCGAGGTTTTCGCTCTCCCCCGCGCTCTGCCGCAGCGCGACCCGGTGCACCATTGGATCGACGAAATCCGCCCCGACTTTGAACGCTCGCACCCTCAACCCGCGTCGGGCGTACGCCAACATGAGCGCAGACGCTATCGTCGTCTTCCCCACCCCGCTGTGCGTCCCGGCGACGACGACGACGCGCATCTCGACCGGGTTTTCCTACGTTTCACCGACGAAACGACCAACCCCACGCTTCCAACGGATCCCAAACGAGCGAGACCGAACGCGCGCGCGTTCCAACCCGGCCCCGCCCCGATCGAGATCGTGACCGCGGGCACGACGGGCAATCTCGACCTCGCCCTCGCGCGTTCGCCGGAAGTTCGGCGTCGTTCGGTGTGTGACGACGACGTCGTCGACGCCGACGGGCGAACCGAACGAGCCGTTTCACGCCTCGCGTCTCAGAGGTCCACTCGTCGCGCATGATATATTTCCCTAAACCCTAGACCCACAGAACACATACAATAAAAATTATAAACGGATGTAGACCCAAAATATACATTTACCAACAACCTACATGGGTGATGATACGATACATACATGGGTCAATCCGTCGTGGGATACGCGAACGCCCTCGGCCCCGACACTGCGATCGTCCCGTCATCGACGCCCGAGTCCCCCGACGACGCATCCTCCACTCGCAGTCGCGCACCGAACGAAGGATGTTTGCCGTGACCGCCACCAGCACCGCCGCGTTGAGCGCGCGCGTGAACGTCTCCGTCGACGCGCGTCGACCGGGTAAGGCGACCGCCAGAGGTGCGCGCTTCGATGCGTCTCGCGTCGCGTTCGGTTTTCCTCGTTCGTCCGCTTCGCGGGAGAGGGGCGCCGTGGGCGTCGATGACGTCCCGAGCGCGCGCGATGTGGGGCACGGATGACGACGATGACGCGAGGATGTGGGACACGCGAAGGGGGGGAAGGATGGAATAATTTTCATCGCGCGGGAATCCGTGGTGGGATGGGTTCGAGCGCGCGTCGACGACGGTGGAGGGAGGGCGCCGTCGCACGGGTTGGGGTGTCGAGGCCAAACCCTGAAACCCTGGTTTTAATGACGCGGGTCCGCGAACGGGGTCGCGCTTAAAGGATGTTTGAATCGGAATTTCGAGACTGACGATGGGTAATCTTTGTTAACAATCGTAGGTGCCGTCGTTGTTTCGGCCAAGTTGACCCCGAAGGAGGCGAAGCGCCAACAGCGCCACCGCAAGATTCGCTCCAAGGTGCGTCGAGCAAAGTGGACGTCGCGCGCGCGCGCGGCGCTCGCGCCGAAATACGCCACTCAATCGTTCGAATGCGTTCGTTTATAACCTCATGCGTCGTACTGACTGTTAAATGTTCGTTTTCTCTCGTTTCACAGGTTTCCGGATCCTCGGAACGCCCGCGCATCTCCGTGTACAGATCCAACCAACACGTCTACGTTCAAGTCATCGACGACGAAAACCAAAAGACGCTCGCGGCGCTCGGTACCATGAGCCCCAAGGTTAAGGAAGTCATCGGTAGCGAGGAGTGGAAGAGCAAGACCGTGGATGCCGCCGAGCAAGTCGGGAAGATGCTCGGTGCCATGTGCGTGGAGCAAGGCATCACCTCCGCCGTCTTTGACCGCGGCGGATTTTTGTACCACGGCCGCGTCAAGGCTGTCGCCGACGGCGCTCGCGCCGCCGGCGTCGCCATGTGAGCCGCGTTTTCATTCGCGCGTAGGACTACTATTATTTCTTAAAAATCTAGCCGCTTGGAGAATATTTGACACAGCAAGTATACAAATCGACGCGTGCGTACGCGCTTCCTTCCCTCGCCCGCTTCCTTCCCTCTCCTCTCTCCTCTTATCCGAGCGAGTCACCCCCAGTTTGACGGTTCACGACTCGTCATGACAAAATTGACGACGTCATCAACCTTTCCCCGATGGCTGCCGGTGACGGATGATGATGGTTACCGAAAGATTATCCGACGGACGCGCGCCCGCGGCGCGGCAGTCACCGCCGCGTAGAGACGCCCGCGCGAACACTTTGACGACGATGGCGACGATGGCGACGATGACGTCCTCGACGACGCTGGGACGCGCGGCGTCTCTTCGACGAGGACACAGAAAAGGTGGACGCGCCCACAGGGCTACGTCCACGCGAACGATGGCGACGTCGGCGGCCGCGACGTCGTTGGCGAGCGTGGGCGCCGCGAGCGTCAAGGGAACGGTTCGTAAAGCGAATGAGGACCGATACAGCGCGTACAGAGCGCCGAGCGCGCCGAGCGATGGGAGCCCGAGCGCGATCGTGAGCGTTTTCGATGGACACGGAGGAAGCGCGGTGAGCGAGTGGTTGAGCGAAAAGTTGAACGGGATCATCCTCGAGGAGTGGAAGGAGGCTGATTTCCCGCTCGAGGCGTTGCGAGTTGCGTGTTTGAAGGCGGATAACGTCTTGGTACAGCCGCCGGAGGGATTCTTTGCGGCGTTCGGTGAACGGGGCGTGGGCGGCGCCAAGTGCGGAAGTACCGCGGCGGTGTGCGCGCTGTACGAGGAGGGTGGCGTCACGAGGTTGTGCACGGCAAACGTCGGTGATGCTCGCATTGTGTTGGTTCGAGGTGGTAAACCAGTTCAGCTCTCCGTCGATCACGTTCCGGATGATGAGGCTGAGCGTAAGAGAATTGACCGCGGTAACCCGAACCTTCGCAAGTCTCTCGTCAGCTTTACCGAAGGATCCTGGCGTGTCGGCGGCGTTCTCGCCCTCTCCCGCGCCTTTGGCGACTCCTTCTTGAAAGAAAGCGGTCGCTTCGAGGGTTTTGGCGAAAAGAACGCCGATTACGGAAGCGGTTTCGGTCTCAACGCCGAACCGGATTGCTACATTGAAACCGTCGGCCCGGAGGACACTTGGGTGTGCATCTCTTCTGATGGTTTGATTGACAACCCCGAGCGCGGTGGGGGCGGTGGCTTCACCAACGAAGACATTGCCGATTTCTTGAACAAGGCGCCCGCCGATGCTTCCCCGGAATCTCTCGCCAAGGAGCTCGTCGAGGCCGCCGTGAAGCGCGGCTCCACGGATGACATCACTGTCCAACTCATCCGTTTGTGATTCCGGCGCGCATCGCTTCGCCGCAATTCGAGTCGAGCCACGCGAAATGATTTGTTAATTCGATCGTCAACGACGACACGACGTCGAAATTTAGGCACGAGATGTTCGTTCGAGTGTTTCAATAAAGTATACGAGAAAATCTGCCGTTTTATCAAAAATGCAAAAAGCGAGCCAAGAGCCGAGAGAGTGCGGCGCGGCGCTCTCCCTCCCTCCCTCCTTCTCTCTCTCTATAGATACTATACACGCGCATCGTCGTGGGACCAACTCTACTCCATGAGATAGCCAGCGATGAAGAGGAAGAAAAACGCAGCCAAGGCGCCGTAAATCAACCTAGACTTTTCGCCCTCCGTCATTGAATTCGTACCCAACCCGTAGCCTTGGTTTTGCTCGAAACCCGCCACCTGCTTCCCGAGCGACTTAAACTTGGACTTTTCCGCCCCACACGTCGGACACCTCCAATCATCCGGAAGGTCCTTCCACTGCGTGCCCGCGGCGACGGGGTAAAAATCATCCCCATTCTTCGGTTTGTACTCGTACATGCACGACTGGCACTGCCAATCCCCTTGTCCGATCACCGCAAACTTCTCAGCGAGCTCTGGGTTGTTTCGGTCCAGCGCCCCCTTGTTCGCGCTCTGGTTCGCGAACATGTACTCTTCGTTTTCGCTCTCTTCGTCTCCACCCGTCGCCCGGGCGACGACGACGCCGGTAGCGCGTTTCTTCATCGTCGGCGTCGTCATCATGGATGACGTCGACCTTCGTCGAAACTCCCGTCGTCGTCCCGCCGTTCGCACGCCGCCGCGTTCGGTCGTCGCGACCGTCGTCGATGCGATGGTAAACATGATTACGCTAATCTCTCGTCGTCGGTGTCCGTCGATGCGTCGCCGGCGTTATCCGCGCGTCGGTGTGTGTCGCGCGTCGCGCGTCTCGTTTCGTGGGAAAGCACGCGCATGTATATTGACGAGTCATGACTCAAGGAATGCCATGGGGACTCCCGGGGAAACGAAACGAAACGAGCGACGACTCGCCGCACTCTCTGACGACGACGACGACGACGACGGCCGCCCGGGTCGACGCCGCGCGATCGACGCGAAAGAACGCGCGATCGATCCCTTCGCTCGGTCGTTCGCGTCGATCGTTCGGTCGTTTTCGGCGCAAAGGGAAGAACATCCACGACGCGAGTTCGAGCCGTTCGAGCCGTTCGCGCGCGCGTTCGTTGAGAAATGCCATCGAAAACGTGGACGCGGGGTGGATCGGACGCGTCGACGTCGACGACGAAACCGAAACCGAAACCGAAACCGACGCGAGATGTGCTTAACGATAAATCATCGACGGGCGCGACGAAACGTAAAGGAACGTGGACCAGAGGAGGAGGAGGCGACGACGACGACAACCAAGCCGACGGCTCGGCGAGGAAGAAGCGAAGCGGAATGAATGAAAAAGCGGCGCCGTTTGAGCCGCGATCGGTGAAAGAACAGCGAGAACAACTCGCGGCGAAACTCGCGGCGGTTGAGAAGGAACGCGCCAAACTCAAAGCGGCGTTAGAGGCGGCGGAGGCGGAGAAGATTAAGCAAGCAAAGCTCGCGGAGGAGCGCAAGGCGAAAGCCAAGGCGGATTCGGAGGATAGACGAAAGCGCGCGGGCAATCTCTTGAGTGGATTCCGCGGCGTTCGTAAGACGAACGAAGAGCGCGTCGAACACTTGGCGAAACCGGTGGAGAATTTAAGTCCAGAAGAAATCGAACGACGCGCGGTGCAGCGCGTTTTACTCGCCGGATCGGATTGGCAAACCTTGGACTTGCCGCCGGGGAGTCAAAAAAAGTGGGTCAAAAAGTCGTACTTGGAGCTCGCCAAGGTTTTACATCCCGACAAGTGTTCCGCCCCGGGCGCCAAGGAGGCGTTTCAAAAGCTCAACAAGGCGTACAAGGCGCTCAGTTGACCGCGATCGATCCGTCGCTCGTTGGTTTAGGCGGTAGCCGCCGTTTGCAATTTATTACTCGTAAACTCTAGCTCAAAGAGCTCGTGCGTGTGTCAAACTGTCCAACTGTCCACAATTAGAAGTCACATCGCATCGATCCGTTCCGTCGTCAGTGCGCGATGCGTCGAAAAGAACCACCCGCCGACGCGTCACCGTCGACGCTCGCCGACGCGTTCGCGCGATGCACCGCTCTACCGCGCGACACCGACGCCGAGGACGACGACCCCATCGCCGTCGTTCGCGCGCTGAGCGTACCGAGAGACTTTCCAGAGCTTGGAAACGCATCGAACGAAACGCTTCGAAACATGCTCGTCGACGCCGACGGCGCGGCGTTCGAAACGTTCTACGCGTCGACGAGCGTGAGCGTCGAGCTCGACGAGGTGAAGACGGAACTGAAACGAGAGATCGAGCGGGCGCGGGAAGCGAACGATAAATTGGAATCAGAGACGCGAGACGCGAGGGCGATTCGGGCGGCGCTCGAAGCGACGGATTTACGAAACGCTGAATCGTCGTACGAAGAGGTGCGACGGGCGTACGCGCGAAAAACTCGCGATGTGGTCTCCGACGTGTCTTCCGCGATCGATGCGGCGGGGATTAAAGCGAGGGAATTGGAGCGAGAATCCGATTTAACGCTCGCCGATTTCGTTCGACGCGGCGACTCGTTCGCGGTCGGCGGTTTCGTCGATGAATACTTGAATCTCCGTCGTCGCGCGCATCTTCTCAAAACTTACGTCGCGATCGCGGCGTCTTCAAAATGACCGTCGTCGTTCGTCGTCGTCGACGCGTCCGGTGTCCCTGTGTCTTAAATTCTTTACTAGCGATATAGTTGTAACGTCGCCGCGCGTCTTCTTTGCCTCTGCTCCAGCGCGCGCGCGATCCCCACTAGTCAACACGTCTCTGCACCCCACGATGACGACGACGACGACGACGACGACGACGCACGCGTCGGCTTCGATGACGACGCGCGCGAATCACCGCCACCGCGTCGTTCGTCGCCGTCGCGTCGTCGCACACGGAAGGAGAGCGCAAAGGGCGGCTGCGATTTCGGATAAGTCTGCTGAAGAATCATCATCATCATCATCGTCGTCAACCTCGTCGTTTACGACGACGACGCGCGACGACGATGACATCGCGGGAAACCCGTATGAACAAACGACCGAGGCGGCGAATGAACGCCGGGAGTTGTTCAACGAAATCGCGCCGGTGTACGACGCGTTGAACGACGCGTTGTCGCTCGGGTTGCACAGAGCGTGGAAACGCGCGGCGGTCAAATGGATCGGCGCGTCGAGCGGTATGGAGGCTTTGGACGTGTGTTGCGGGTCCGGGGACGTGGCTTTGAAGCTTTCGAGCGTCGTGGGTGGACGCGGGGACGGTAAACCCGGTCGGGTTGTCGGGTTGGATTTCGCGGCGAACCAACTCGAGCGAGCCGCGGAGAAGGAGCGGACGCTTCGGTCGGCGGACGCGAGCGTCGATTCAAAAATGGCTCCGATCGACTGGGTCGAGGGCGACGCGCTGAGTTTACCGTTCGAGGACGATAGCTTTGATTGCGCGACGATCGCGTACGGGTTGAGGAACGTGAGCGATATTCCGAGGGCGTTGAGAGAGTTGAGACGCGTCTTGCGTCCGGGCGCCAAGCTCGCGGTTTTGGATTTCAACAATCCGTCCGACTCGACGACGGCGGCGGTACAAGGCTTCGTGCTCGATAACGTCGTCGTCCCGATCGCGGATTTCAACGGTGTCGCCGCGGAGTACAGGTACCTGCGCCCGAGCATCGAGAGGTTTCCTCGAGGACCGGAACAGGTGGATTTGGCGAGAGACGCCGGGTTTCGCGAGGCGACGCACTACGAGCTCTCCCCGGGTAACCTCATGGGATGTTTGGTGTGCACCAAGTGATTCGCGACAAAAGTAGTGCGGTACGGTACTGAGTAGATCTTATTTACATACAAAAATCGCTAGTAGATTTCAACGCGACGCGACGAGGGCGGCAAAGACGAGCGGAAGAATGTAATTATCCCCGCGCTCGCACGACGCCTCCACGACGGCGGACGCGACGCTGGAGAAGAGTATCCGCGCGGTGGACGCGTCCGAACCGACTTGCGCGGCGACGTAACTCGCAGCCGCGAACGTGGATATCGCAAACGCGCAGGCGCCTTCGAGCGTCTTGCCGTGACGCTCGTCTGCGAATAAACGGCGACGACCAAACGCCGTGCCGACGACGGACGCGAGACTGTCGCCGACGCCGACGGTGAGTATCCCAGCCCACGGGACGAGCGACGAGGTGTCAGCGCTCAACCAAGTCGGCAAAGCGATGCCGATGAGGAGTGAGATGTGGTCGGTGATGATGAGCGACACGACGTTTGGTTGAGGCACAAAGTGCTCGGCGAGGAAAAAACTCAGAGGCCAACCAAAGGAGCCGACGCCGTAAAAGGCGTCGTACACGCGCGCGAATTCGATGAACGCGAACAGCGCGAACGCGACGGTGAATGCGACGCGAAGAAGCTCTCCGTGATGACTCGACGGAAGCAACAACGGGGCAAACATGAAGACGGCGAGGAAGTGAAACGCCTTGCGGCGAATCGTCAACGGAGCGGATCGCACCGTCAAAGCCGTTCCGAAAGCCACGCACAACGCCGTCGCCCAACGCGTCGACAACGCCAAGAGCTCAGTTGTTTGTGTCGTCGTCAAAACGTACGTAATCAACGCCGACAAGACATTTCCAGAGCCCGTGACGATTCGATAATAGAGCTCGGGCGCCGCCAACGCCGACGCGATCGCAATCGCTCGCGTCCACGGTCCGGCGCGAGACGATCCCGAAACCAACCGCGCGCTCGCGGACAACCACGCCAAACCAGAAATCATAAACGTCGACCCTAACACCGTGGCATCTGTCGCGCGCTTAAAGCCAATCCCGCTCGAGTACGCGTATCCGCACGCCCCAAACGTACCCGCGACACCCAGAGCGACGAAACCGCGTTCCAACGCCGAAAACGCGTCGCCGAGCCGCCACGAAGCGCACCTCGCGAGCGCCACCGCGAACGCATCGAGCGCCCATTTCCCACTGATGAGACGAAGCGCCACAAACCAACCGATCGCCGATACCAACGTCCGTCGCGCGTCCGTCGTCGCGCTGCACGCGTCGACGTACCCGATGGAACCGGCGACGCTAAACGCGTTGTTCAACGCAAACGCTCTCGCGCTCTTCTCACCCAACACGCTTCCGCTCGTCGCGCACAGCGCCCATATCGGGGATAGAAGCGCGTACGCATTCGTTAAATCGTCGTCATCGTCCTCACCCGACCCTCCTCGTCGTCGGGTACTCGAGAGGACGCCGTACGCCGTGAGAAGGAGCATGGCGACGCACACGAGTTCGTTTTCACCAATTGCATCGAATCGCAACGAAACGTATTCCCACGCAATGTACAACGAAACGAGCGCGGCGACGAGTGATTGCGCGCGCGCCGCACCGATGTCCATCATCGTCGGCTTCGGCGTGACTGACTGAATGCCCGACTGACGGACGGACGGACGGACGACGCCGTGCGAACGAGTGACGCCTCCCGCCAGGTCGTTACTGTTGGACGCGTTTCGTTTTCATATGAATGCGGAAACTCTCGCGAGCGTCCGCGAGAGCGTGTACGCGAGACTCGCAAAGTGCGGCGCGTTCGACGACGACGACGACGACGCGCGCGGGTTCGGTTCGCGGTTCGCGGGGGTTGGTGAGGATGGATGCGTCAAAGGTGAAGTTGATGATTTGGACTTTATTCGAACATCGTTGCGACAGCTCCCGAACGCACGACGGGTGAGACTCGGTGGTGCGGCGATCAAGGGACGATTCGACGTGGCGACGTGTGAAGACGCGGCGAGGGTGGCGTGTTTCGTGCTGTCGTTTTGGAGGGAGCTCGCGAGGGTGCGCGCGGTGGGGAGGGAGTTGAGAGTTGAGAGTTGAGTTTTGAGCGCGGGCGGCGTTTCGATCCTTCATCGACGGCGAACATTTATCGACGGTGGTTATTTATCGACGCAGATAAATGATTCGTAAAGGTGGATTCGGGCAAAAGGCACGCGGGAACGCCATCACAAAAGGATTGGCACTTCGTGTCGTTCTGCGTGCGCTCGTGGTCTGTTACGCGCTCGCGTCGTGTGGGGTTCGCGCCGCCGAAGAAGACGCACACTCGAATCGAAGAAGCCTCGTCGATGTCACAGGGAGCGCGTTTTTTGACGTGTTTGGGTTTGAATTAACCGCGGCGGCGGCGTTTGATCCTATTTGTGAGTTTCTCAATCCGTTTCTTCGGCCAGAGTATCGTCTCAGTGCGTGCGAGATTGCTCCGGAGGATGAGTACGGTGGCGCCGAGTACGAATTTCCGGAATCGAGCGAGGAGCGTGTCGTTCCGGGCGGCGTCGTTCCGGGCGGATCCTTTGGCGGTGGATTCTCTGGTAACGCCGCGCAAGGTATAGGTGGCGCTGCGATAGGCGGCGTCGCAGGAGGATCGGGAGCGGCGCTCGGATCCCTCGGTCTTGGCGGCGTTGGGCGGTGAACCAAGTTCTTTCACCTCGGCTGCGCGAACGGGGCGAGACATTGTTTCATTCTCTTTGTAATAACATGTAAACACGTGAGTGTCGTTCTTGTACCGAGGAGAGTGAACGAAATTTTCGTCAAGATATTATTGATGAATTTACAAAAAGAATTCTAGTGAGTGGACTCGCGCTTGCTGACTTATCGACTAGTCGAAACCGTTTAGGCAGACTTGGCCGCCTTGCGCTCTTCAGCCAACGCGTTCATGATGGTTTGCGGCACTTGTTCGTATCTCGCGAGCTTCATGGAGTAGTTGGCGCGACCCTTGGTCATACCACGCAATTTGGAGACGTAGTTGAACATCTCGGCGAGCGGGACGAAAGCCTTGACAGTCTTCATTCCACCCGGCTTGTCGCCGAGCTCAGAAACGGCGCCACGGCGAGAGTTCAAGTCACCGATGACATCACCCATGGACTCTTCCGGGGTGATAACGTCGACTTGCATGACCGGCTCCAAAAGCTTCGGGGCGCACTTGGCGATGCCTTCACGGAACGCACCCTTGGCGGCGATTTCGAAAGCCATGACGGAAGAATCGACATCGTGGTAAGAGCCATCGAACAACGTGGCGCGCATATCGACGACCGGGAAACCGGCAATGATACCAGAGCCCATCATCTCTTCCAAACCCTTTTGGACACCTGGGATGTATTCCTTCGGGACGGTACCACCCTTAATGTCGGTGGTGAACTCGAAGCCGCTACCCGGTTCGAGCGGTTCGAACTTGATTTGCACTTCGGCGTATTGACCAGAACCACCAGATTGCTTCTTGTGGGTGTACTTGATTTCACCCGGCTTGGAAATGGACTCACGGTAGTTGACTTGCGGCGCGCCAACGTTGGCTTCAACCTTGAATTCACGCTTGAGACGGTCGACGATAATGTCGAGGTGGAGTTCACCCATACCTTCAATGACGGTTTGGTTGGTTTCCTCGTCGCGGGTGAAGTGGAAGGACGGATCCTCCGCGGCGAGCTTGATCAAACCGGTGGACATCTTTTCGACATCAGCCTTGGTCTTCGGCTCAATGGCAACCTTAATGACCGGATCCGGGAATTCCATGCGTTCGAGGATGATCGGCTTGCTTTGTTCGCACAAGGTGTCACCAGTAGTGGTGTCCTTGAGACCGCCAATGGCGACAATGTCACCAGTGCGCGCGGACTTGATGTCTTGGCGCTCGTTGGCGTGCATTTCGAGGAGACGACCGACGCGTTCCTTCTTACCCTTGACAGAGTTCCAGACGTAAGAACCGGCGTCCATGACACCAGAGTACACACGGGTGAAGGTGAGGGAACCGACAAACGGATCCGTCATAACCTTGAACGCCAAGGCGGAGAGGGGCTCGTCGTCAGAAGCCTTGCGGGTGAGCTTCTGCTCGGCATCGTCGACAGCGGTACCTTGGACGTCTTCAACGTCGGTCGGGGCCGGCAAGTAGTCGAGAACGGCGTCAAGCATCGGCTGGACACCCTTGTTCTTGAACGCAGAGCCGCACAAGACCGGAACAAAGGCGAGGGCGCAGGTACCCTTGCGGATGCAGGCCTTGAGCTCTTCTTCGGTCGGTTCTTCACCGTCGAGGTACTTCATCATGACATCGTCATCTTGTTCGACGGCGATTTCAATCATTTGGGCGCGCATTTCTTCAGCCTTTTCCTTGAGGTCATCCGGGATTTCGAGGACGTCCCAAGACGCGCCGAGTTCTTCACCCTTCCAGACGAGCGCCTTCATGGTGATGAGGTCGACAACACCGGCGAATTCATCTTCGGCACCGATCGGGATTTGCAACGGGCACGGGCGCGCACCGAGGTTCTTGACAATCATGTCAATGGTTCTGTAGTAGTTGGCACCCATGCGGTCCATCTTGTTGACGAAGCAGAGGCGCGGGACGTGGTACTTGTCCGCTTGACGCCAGACAGTCTCAGACTGCGGTTCGACACCGGCGACAGAGTCGAAAAGGCAGATGGCACCATCGAGAACGCGGAGCGCACGTTCGACTTCAAGGGTGAAATCGACGTGACCCGGGGTATCGATAATGTTGATGCGGTGATCCTTCCAAGACGTAGTCGTCGCGGCGGAGGTAATGGTAATACCACGCTCTTGTTCTTGTTCCATCCAATCCATGGTGGCCGCACCTTCGTGCACCTCACCAATCTTGTGAGAGCGACCGGTGTAGTAGAGCACACGCTCGGTCGTCGTCGTCTTACCGGCGTCAATGTGCGCCATGATACCAATGTTACGGTACGTGTTGAGCGGCACTTGGCGCGCCGATTCGTCGGCGGCGGCGCGAACGACGGCGCGGGCGCGGTTCGCCTTGGTCTACGCGCGGTTAAAAAATACACATCGTCAGTCTTCGTTCGGATTCCAATCCCCATCGCTCGAGTCGATGACGATGAATGAAACATAAAATCTCTCCCTCTTCGACGCGCGGGACACCCCCCCCCTCTACAATATGGACATCTCTTAGCGCACAGTGCGCCCTCGGTTTTCACGACGAAAAGAGCCCCCACAGCCGCCGCCCGGGACGAATCGACGAATGGTCCCGATGGATGATTCCCGCGAAACCTCTCGACGCCGCCGACGCGCCGACGAGCGCCGCCGACGATTCCGAAGACCAAACCAAAGTCATTTTCCTCGTCGACCGTCGTCGTCCTCCTCGTCGTCGTCGTCGTGAAAGATGACCAAAGACACGATGCGTCGGACGCCGCCACCCTTATCCGACGCGATTCGCCCCGAGCGCGTCGCGGAATCCTTCCCGCCACCCGCGTCGCGCGCGCGAGGTCTCCCCGGTCCCCCCATCGCGCGCGCGCGAGTCCCGCGCGGTCACAAAAAAATTCATCCGTTCGTTCCCCGTTCACCG
>Ga0255780_10000534_pt1 | contig 36747 bp, 35 predicted proteins | sample 071ome_32_FD_179978 | JGI IMG/M metagenome (GOLD analysis project Ga0255780, IMG submission 179978) | Coastal salt marsh microbial communities from the Groves Creek Marsh, Skidaway Island, Georgia - 071405AT metaG (version 2) | ecosystem: Environmental > Aquatic > Marine > Intertidal zone >... | reverse complement strand
CCCAAAACCGGTGAATGTGGCCACTTCAGGCGCCTGGGTGATGATGCTGGCGATCAAACGTACGCTATTACTCGCTTCACCGACGAGGTGAATCGTTTCTATGGCGTGCTCAACAATCAACTCTATCGTCAGCGCTATCTCTGCGGTGATGAGTACACCATTGCCGATATGATCTGCTACCCATGGACGGTGAATTGGGCGGGTCAAGGCCAAGACATCAATGAATTCAAATACTTCAAACGATGGTTTGACGAGCTCAGTGATCGACCCGCCGTTCAACGAGGCATGGCCGTTGGCGCAAACATGCAAAACGATTACTCAACAATGTCAAAGGAAGAAGTCGCTGCTTTGCGCGCATTGCTCTACAACCAGCGGGCGCGCCCAGCGCCAGACACAGGCGGTTTGATCGACTAGTTGACTAGGTCAAAGGATCTCTTAAGGGGGCTCTTAAAGGGGCTCTTAAAGGGGCTCTTAAAGGGGCTCTTAAAGGAAGGGGTGCGCCAGCGTAGCGAATCGATTCGCTCAGCATTCAGAGCGATTCCTTTACTGGGAAGGATTCGCGACCAGTCGGCCAGTCACTTCGCCTCGAGCAAGTTGCCCCAAACCCTCATCCAGCCGATCAAGAGGGATCTCAGAGATCGCAGGCACAAGGTCGCCGACAGCCATCATCGAGTAAATCGATTCAATGTCGCGCTTATCACCCCCATTAGAGCCTTTAAGCGTCACACGTTTCAGAATCATGGCTTTGGTAGAAATCGTTGCCTCAAGCTTACCCATACCTACCTGGACCACCGTTCCTCCGACTCGCACTGCCTCAATCGCCTCGGCAGTGGTTACGCCAAATCCTGCATAGTCCACAATCAGATCAAGGTCCTCATTGACGAAATCAAGGACGGAGTTCGAGATCTCTTTGACACCCTGTTCTCTCGCGAGGTTCCAAACCGATTCATCGATCTCAGCTAAGAAGACGTCAGCGCCCTTTAAGACGGCGATGCGAGACCCGATCTGACCGAGCCCTCCATATCCGATGACGCCCACTTTCATGCCAGACTGGAGACCTCCGCTAGCCACCATGGCGTGGTGAGATGTCATCCCTGCATCGGTGGCTGCTGCACCCGCAGCGAAACTCACGGAATCAGGGATGGGCACCAGCGTATCCGCTACCGCCAACATGTATTCAGCAAAGCCACCGTCGTAACTAAATCCCGGGGCACCCACCGCCATGGATGGGCAGGCCCCAACACGATCGCCAATTTGCCAATCAGCGACTTCTGGGCCCAGAGCGGTGATCGTCCCTGCAACTTCGTGCCCCATGACGATCGGGAGTTTGACTGATGTTGAAAGCCACCCCTCGTCCTCCAGAACACCCACATCTGTGTGACACAGACCGCAACCACCCACTTGGAGCAGAACCTGGCCGGGTCCAGCGACGGGCACCGGAATGTCTACAGGCTTGAGCGGCTGGCCTGTACCCAAAAAATGCCATGCTTTCATACGTTGATCACTGCAGTTCCGAAAACGTTGATTCGATTCCATTGCGGCAGCGGGGCGCATCCTCAAGCAACCCACCCTCAATATCGTGCAAGGGGGCCGATCTCGCGTACCTTGGGTTTTCAGCCTTTGTTAGTAAGAACCCACCCATCCGCTTTGACTGCATCATCAACCTTGGCACCGCGACTCGAATCGATCAATTTGGTCGGTTCATCACCCGAAGGTACTTCAACTTGGTTTTCCCTTTATTCATCACACGATGGAACACCCCAGCATGAACGGTGACTATATCTTGAGGACTCACAGTAATGACTTCTTCTTTCTCGCCTTGCCCCTCATCAGGGTGCCTAAGATACATTTCACCCGTCCCTTGAGTGAAGAAGAAGATTTCATCCTGCAATGTATGTTTGTGACCATTGGTTTGTTTTTCTGGAAACAAGTGACTGCTGCTCAAGACGAGATGATCACCGACATAATTGTCTTTGACGGTGTAGCTATCCGTTTCTTTGGCGATATGTCCGCCGATATCATCGAACTCTTCTTTACTCATGTCGTGGTCCCCAAACATTCCTAACTCGGCGTCAAGCCGCGCTTTCTTTTTGCTGCTCAGCAATTGAGCCTGTCAACCGCTCAGTTTCAGCTCTGGACCAAGCATACCCTCGTGGTTCAGCGGCGCATAGCGCCACCGAGCAAACCAAATAACGACCTGCGGGACAAAAAAAAGTCGGCAGTGAAGTTGGGCCATGATTCAAAGCGCCGCTTACCCTGCGAGCGATGGTTTTCGGCTTGCCCACTCCCAATCAGATAGGTTGCACCTATGCTCGCGTTTTCCACTTCAGTATAGTGCTGGCATAGCGCCCAATCATCGACAGGATCTCTCATGCCCTCACCGCTCACATTGCTCATCGCCTGTGTGCAGGGGCTGCTCTACTACGCCTTATACCGGCTTGACGAACTGGGTGCATGGCCTAGTCAGACGCCAACTTATTTTTTACCGATTTTGACATTCGTCACCGCATGGCCCATCGGCTTTGTCTTCTTGGTCGACCGCGCCCCACTTCACGATGTGCTCTGGAAAACAACGGTGGCCTCCCTCTTACTACTACCTTTCTCAGCTTACATCGGCTGGCAGGTCACCCCATTTAACGACATTTATTCCGAGGCAATCATCGCAAGTCATGTGGCTTCAATGCTCCTTGCCAGTTTCATCCTGCTTGTCATGCTCGAAGTCTGGCTCACAGATTCTCAATTCCACTATCCGCGGTTGCTCGCCGCGACCTGGCGAAATGTCATCATTGCGGCCCTCACGGGAGCCCTCTGCGTAGCACTCGTCATCGTCTTGTCCCTTTGGTCCGTTTTATTCGACGTTATTGGCATTAGTTTCTTCCGCGACCTCTTCTCGCATGAACTCTTCATCGCGGTGTGCGGCGCATGCGCGATTGCAACTGGGGTGACATCGATGAGACGACTCTCTGTCGTGATCGAATCAATCCCTCGTCTGGCGACCAGCCTCGCGCGCCTGCTCCTGCCGATTGCAGTGGTCATTGCGCTCACATTTATCTCCGCTCTGCCATTTACCGGCCTCGAGCCGCTCTGGGCGACGGGTAATGGCACATCACTACTCCTCGCGCTCACAGCCATCATCTTGCTGGGCACCGTAATGAGCCAGCCAGAGGGCGTGGCGGCACACACCACCCAGTGGCTCCACAACCTCACTATGGCAGGTATCCTCGCGCTTCCGATACTTTGTGCACTCGGCTTTTATGGGTTAGTCCTCCGGGTTGAGCAGTACGGCTGGACCGTTGAACGCTGCTGGGCCATGACGCTCTGGACTGTACTCTCCGTCTTCACGCTCGGGTATACGGGTGGAATCGCCAGAGCGCGCTCGCGCTGGCGCGACTGGATGGGAAAGGTGAACGAGTACGGTCTTTTTGCAGTGCTCGGCATTGCATTACTGGCTAATTCTCCCTTTCTGGATTTTCGGAAGGTCTCACTATCAAGTCAGATCAGCAGAATCGAAGACCAAGGGTTTGATTGGCGTCAGTTTGACTTTCGTTATGCCCAAGCGGCTTTGGGGCGGCCCGCCTGGATGCTTCGGGAAGACCTCATCAAACAATTTGCCGAGACCAATCCGGACCTCGCCGAGTACATCCGTCATCCGCCCTATCGGAGCACGCCCTCTTATCTCGATTGGGAACAACAGCTCGTGCGTTACCCTCAAGATCTTGACCTCCCGCAAGGCGTACTTGCGCGTCTTCAAACACTTGCCCAACCTCAGATTCGGCAACATGTTTTTGAGACCCAGTTACGCTTTGACGGCGCCACGTCATATCTCTTAATGACCGAACTCAGCAGCGACTTTGTCACGCTCTCACTGATCGATCGAGCAGCATCTGGTGAATGGCGGGTTCGAGACATGCGCAGTGAAGCCGGCGAAGTGCCTAACCGAGCAACGCTTGAAGCGATGAATGCGGGTGCGGCAGAGATCGATTATCCGACCTACCGAGCACTGAGTATCGACGGCGTCAGGTTCGAAGTTTATTAACCAAGATGCCTTAACGCTTCGCGTTATTGAACGTTTCCACTAATTTTGAGTAATCCGCGCCCGTGGTTTTGAAGAGCAGGTCGTTCCTACCTAAGAGCTGATTCATGATATCCCCGTGCGATTCGATGAGCGCGTCAGCCCAAGGTCCATAGTCTTCGACCTGACGCATCATTAATCGAGAATAGGTGATGTGGCAGACGACGCGCGTGCCTACCGCTGATCTGGGGTAATTGGAGTGCCAAATATTGCCATCCCAGAGCGCGACACTCCCCGGCGGACATTCGATGGCTTGCGCGCCTGCAAGCGCTTCTATCTCAGCCTCGTTAGGGTGGCGCCTCAGTTGATGACTACCCGGAATCACTAGGGTCGCGCCATGCGCTTCCGAAAAAGTATCGCAAGCCCAACACGCCGTCAGAAGCATGTTGTGGGCAGGAAACGGCGCGGGCAGCCAATTATGGTCAGCATGCAACCCGATGACGGGCGCGCCTTGCCCGCGAACGCTGGCCGCGACCTGACTAATCAGAAAGCCCCGCCCGACAGAAAACTCGGCCATTGCGAGCAGCTTTGGGTTCATCACCGCTTCAGCGAAGATTGCGTCTTTATGCAGCAACATGTTGCCACCACCCTTGGGGCACAGGTCTAATATCGTGGCTCTAAGTGCGGCATTCACCTCAGCGGAAGCCGCCTCCTCAATCACAGTCCAGCCTTGCATCACCAGCTGTCGACAGTTCTCGATCAAATCGAGACGTTCGAGCTCAGGACGCAATTCGTCGGATATTGCATCGGGTGGCAATGTGTCGGTGTAGCGCTTTTGAGAGGTTGAAGATCGACCGCCTGTTGTCATCGTAACGGACCTCGAACTAATGCTCGGTTCCAGCTTGAACACATCAAGAACATGGGTCAATGGGCGTCTGGGTTGGCTGACCAGACCACAGCGCCCGAGCGAGCCGTAGATCACCGGCGGGCCGGCTTTCGATCTTGGAACCGAAGGATCGAATCATTAGCGACTGATCCACTTGAGATTGAGCGGCTCCGTAGGCGCGCGCCTCGCCAACTCCCAACGCCTAACCCTCTATCTCCTACTCCCAATTCTAAACCCTCAACTCCCAACTCCCGATCGAGAGACCGATCAACTGTTATCTGGGCGTCGATGCCTATGACGCCATGAGCTCTTTTAGCCACGCAACAGCAACAATCAAGGTGCTGGAACCCACCGACCTTAATCAGAGTCCCTTTAAGCGCATTCATTGGTGCATTCGCTGATAGACCGTCAGACTACACTCCTCCAGTGCAACCTCGATGCGCATGTTCAAATCTAACGTCCAAAGACTTTGTCTCATCGGCTTGCTGTTGGCGAGCCCCGCAGTCCTGACAGCGCCTGAGGCGACTTCAACCATCGCACCCCCCGTGTTGCGCGCTTGCGAAGTCGACAACCAACCTCGAGGACGAGCCCCAGGCACACGCGCAGACGATCCTCAAACGCTTCTGAACGCAATGAGCCTCGAAGAAAAATTAGGCCAATTGGTGCAAACCGATATCCATGCGATTACGCCGGACGAAGCCCGGAAATACTGCATCGGCTCAATCATCAGTACCGTGCCGGATGGATCGCTACAGACGGCGGCGGCATGGCGCGCACTGGCCGACAAGTATCAAGCTGCCGCCCTGGGGACGCGCCTTGGTATTCCCATCACTTTCGGTATTGACGCGGTGCATGGCCACAGCTACTTCGATGGACCAAGCGTTATCTTGCCGCACAACATCGGACTCGGGGCGACTCGAAACCCAGAACTGATCCAAGCCCTCGCTAGACTGACCGCCAAGGAGCTTCTTGCGACGGGCGTTCGATGGACGTTTTCACCTTCCATTTCGGTCGCGCGAGACCTCCGTTGGGGCAGGGTTTTTGAATCCTTTGGCCAATCGCCAGAGCTGCAAACCCTCTTCGCCCGACCGAGCATCACAGGCTACCAAGGCAGCAATGGCCCTCGAATTGAGTACGTTGCTGCCACAGCAAAACATTTCCTGGCTGACGGTGGCACGGAAGACGGTATTGACCGTGGCAACGCCGTCATCACAGACGCTGAACTGAGGGCTCGCCACTTGCCTGGTTTTCGTGTGGCCGTTAACGAGGGCGTTGCCGCGATCATGGCTTCATTCAGCTCTGTCAATGGCGTGAAAGTCCATGGCTCTCACAAGTTGCTCACCAATCTATTGAAGGAAGAGCTCGGATTTCGGGGCGTGGTGGTTTCTGACTGGGAGGGCGTTACGTTAAGCGGTCTTACCTTGGCTGAGGGTATGAATGCCGGAATAGACCAGTTCATGTTTGCCGAATCTTGGCGAGAGAGCTTACCGAAGCTCTCCCAAGCCGTGCGTGAGGGCGCAATCTCTCAGGAACGGCTTGACGATGCCGTGCTTAGAATTCTGACGATGAAAGAGAAGCTTGGTCTGCTCGATCGCCCTTTTGCCTCGAGTGAGCACGAGCCGCTCCTGGGGTCCGACTCCCACCGGGCGCTGGCGCGCCAAGCCGTTCGAGAATCACTGGTTCTGCTTAAGAACAGAGATTCCACCCTGCCTCTGAAACCGCGGACACCGGTCTTTGTCTACGGGGAACATGCCATCAATGTGGCCTACCAGAGTGGGGGTTGGACTAAAAAGTGGCAAGGCGCGCATGCGGACCTCTTCGGCAATCCCGCCCGTGAAATCGCTGGAGCAACCTCCATTTTGGAGGGTCTCATCCACCTCAACGGATCAAGTCACACACAATTTATTACGTCGATGGCTGAGCTTACGCCAACCGAAAATCGCGAAACCCTCGTCGTCGTTACAGGTGAAACACCCTATGCGGAAATGTTTGGGGACAGAGCGCCCGATGAGTTGAGACTAGATCCAGCTATTGTGGATGAGATCGCACATGCGAAACGCCTCGGTTATCGAATCACTCTTGTCTTGATCAGTGGCCGTCCTCTATTGATCAGCGAGGTTGAAACAGAGGTCGATGCCATTGTTGCCGCTTGGTTGCCCGGCTCTGAGGGTTTGGGCATCGCGGAGGTTCTATTTGGCCTCGATAATTTTAGGGGGCGTTTGGGCTTCGATTGGCCCAGGTCAGCGACTCAAATCGAGCAAGGTCTGCCTGCAACCGCCGATTGGCACTTTCCCTACGGTTTCGGGCTCTCCTACCCTCAAGTCCCTGAGTCCGAGCTTGAACCTGAAACTGAACCTGAACCCGCGCCGCCCAGTGACCCCGCGAAAAGGAGCTGAAACCGTATGACCCACTTCTCCAACACACTGAGAATGCTTGCCTTCGTTTGCCTCATCCAGGGTGCAAACACCTATGCAGAGACGAACTGGACCACCGACTTCCTTGATCCATTCGACACGTTCAATCATGCCCATTGGCAAGATCAGTTGCTTTGGGTGAATGACGAGGATCAATGCTACGTGCGTGAGGGTGCGCACGGCACTCGAGAAGTTTCTGGAGGCACGTTAAAACTCAGAGTCGTAGATTTAGGAGCTTCGACGATTTGCCACAACTGGGACAAACACGGCAACCAACACCCCCCCACTCAGTACGTCTCAGGTCGAATCGCGAGCAAAAACCGAAAAGAGTTCACTCAGGGTCGCTGGACAGCCAGATTACGGGTCGTCGGTAGCGGCCAACAAGGCATGTTCCCTGCCTGGTGGCTTCTGGGTGCCCTCAATGACGAGCCCCCCAGAGAGCAACCTGACGAAACGGTTTGCTGGCCACTCCAAGGCTCGGGTGAAATCGATATCTTTGAGCACCACTATGCTGGCGGAGCCGGCCACTACGCCATGCGAAACATAGAAAGCAAAGGCTACTGTGATGGCGGCGACTGGCAGGCGAAGATGGGCGTTGCCAGCACCAACTTCGATGCCTTTCACGAGTACTCAGTCGAATGGTCAGAAGATGGCCAAGATTTGATTTTTAGACTTGATGGCGAAACGGTTTATGTTGGCCGAGGCGGAGGCGCCAAAATAACGGAGCCGATGTTCGCCATTCTCAATTTCGCCAAAATCGCCAAGGGCCCGATGACGCAACCCCGATGGGAAATGGAGGTCGATTGGGTTAAGCACGAATCGAGAATGGGCCGTTAGCCCCGACCACACGTCTGGTCTGAGTCAATCGGGAAGTCCAAGCACACGTTTGGCAATGATGTTGCACTGCACCTCATTGGTGCCGCCGTAAATCGTCACCGCACGGCTCGATAGCCAGGATCGGGTCGCGCCGATCTCATCCTCAGAAAAGCTGACGCCCTCCCAACCGGCACCTTGCGTGCCCATCAGTCTTGAGGTCAAATCCTGCCGATCCTGGGCCAGCGAAGACCCATAGAGTTTGAAGATCGACGTCGCCGCACCCGGGGCGGTGCCACTTGAAGCTTCTGCCCCTGCCCGCCGCTGCGTCGCACTAAACGCGGCGCTTCGCATTTTCCAGCGGATGACCTCATCGCGTAATCCAGGATTCGCAATCTTGCCGTTTTTTTCGCCAACATACTGTCGACCCACATCCGCCACATCCAAGTCGATGGTCACGCCGACCGGGCCTGAGCGACCAATGGAGGGGCCAAGCCCGCCTTGGCCAGAACGTTCATGCTGCAAAAGACGTTTCCCTACGGTCCAGCCATCATTCAACTGCCCCACCAAATCTCGTTTCTCCGCAATCGCGTTGTCTAAGAAGGTTTCGCAAAAATGAGAGCCACCCGAAATGAGTTGAATTGGTTTCACCGTGACACCTTCCTGGTCCATCGGCACTAACAAGAAACTGATGCCCTGGTGCTTAGGCGCGTCATTATCGGTACGAACCAGACAAAACATCCAATCGGCGAATTGCGCGCCAGATGTCCAGATCTTCTGTCCATTGATAATGAAGTGATCCCCTTCTTCGACGGCTTGGGTTCGTAGCCCCGCCAAATCTGAGCCCGCACCTGGTTCGCTGTAACCCTGGCACCAATTGGCTTTTCCCTGGGCAATCGTTGTGAGGTGACGCACTTTTTGATCCTCAGTCCCGTACTCGAGCAATGTTGGACCTAGCATGCGTGTACCCATATTTCGAAGCGGGGGCCTCGCATCCAGCGCAGCCATTTCTTCATACAGCACCTTGGTCTCCTCCAGTGAGAGACCCGCGCCACCATAAGCTTTTGGCCACATCGGGACGGTCCAGCCCTTTTCAGCCATGACCTCGAGCCAGGCATCTAGATCTCGATCGTAGGTTTTCTTTGTCGTGCCCAAGTGCACATCGCCCTCACCCCGAGCGCCTGCCGGGCAATGATCAGTCAGCCAACCCCTCACCTCAGCCCTAAATTCGTGTAATTCACTCATACCCTTCGATACTCCAATCTTCCCTGTGCACCACGCGCTGCGTCTTTAACTAACCGAGTTTCACGCAAGATTCTGACCCAATGCCTTACCAACGTCCTGCGCGAAACCCACTACAACACGAGGCTGCCATCTAAATCCGCAAGGGCGATGCTCGCCCCTGCCCAAGACGCGCTGACTCATCTGAATCAACCGGAACTGGAATCTCGAGCGCTGTCAGCAGAGCGCTTCCCTCATGGCTCGCGCGAGGCCCTAGGGTTCATGCTCGCCTTTGGCCTGTTCTGCTCGATAGCGCGCGAGGTTGATCCCGCCATGCCCTGCTGACCATACCTTGGGCCGCCAAAATTTCCAATCGACACCTGTTTTGAGAGGGCGACGGCCGCGCATCAATAATCAGAATCGTCTTGAAAGCGCGACACGGACAGCGGACCGCACCTAGGGTGTCTCGGCTAGATTAATCGCCTTACGGACGAAAGCGGCGGCGCGCCCGCATGCATCATCACCACCGCATCATCAAAGCCTGCATCTCTAAAGGCCTCGAGCTTCTCTCGAAGCCCACCCAGATCGGTGTCTTTCGTAACTAAGATAGTGGACACGATCGCCCGACCGCCGCCTGCAGATCGATACGCCTTTAGAGCGTCTTCGCATTCGTCGACCGTACGGTGCATGCCTGATGCGATCCATCCATCAAATTCCGAGGCCGCGCGAGACACATGGCGCCCCCAAGTTCCCAAAAACAGGGGAGGTCCATGCAGCGCTCGTTGAGGTAGCGCGAGATGCCCCGCACTTGCTGTTCCATCCGTGAAGCATTGTCGAAGCTGAGCCAGTTTTTGATCAAAATCTCGAAATCGCTGACCAAAATCTGCCCCATGCACAAGGTAATCCCATTTCGTTGAACCCGCACCAACGCCCAATCGCACTCGGTCCCCCGCGATCTGCATGAGGGTTGCGACTTTCAATGCCACATCCGTCGGGTGATAAATCGGCAATTGCAGAATCGCCGTACCCAGCTCCACTCGAGAGGTCACCGCCGCGGCCGCAGCCAGCGCAACCAGGGGATCATGCATCATAAATCCGCGCCCCATGGCATGGGCTGTCCACACGGAATCAAAGCCTTCAGCTTCAATCGATTTGGCTTCATTCACGAGGTGATCCGGCTTCTCGCCCGCAGGCGTCAGCAAGGCACCGAGTCTCATGACGACCGCCTACGCAGGTGACCAGGCAATGGGGAACACGTCATCGAAATCCGCTAACGGCTGCCCATCGAGGGGGTGGTAATCGTAAAGCTGAATGGGATCTGGGATGGCCTGACTTCTACGGCGTAAATAATGCACGTCGGGACCGATCCAGAGAGAGGCATGGGCCCGGCGAGGGTGGTCCAACACAGCACCCCCTCGAGCCGAATGCAAAATATTGCCGTGAAAGAGCAGCACATCACCCGGCGCAAAATCCCAGCCTAAGATATCGAACGAGTCGCGACTGGACTCGATATCGGGCAGCTGGGGCAGCGCAGGATCCAAGAAAGAATCAAAATAAGTCCAAGACGCATGGGCTTCGCGACCTATCAAAATGTCACCGGCTGCATAAGCCGCTTCCAGCTCAGCCGCGCCTTCAGGATCGGTCTTGGGGTCCATGCCTACCGGCGGACGATACGTGATATTCCAACGATGCGACCCCCGCACCACTTCAATACTTGCGTCTCTGGGCACAGGGTCAACACACACCCAAGCCCTCACGACTTGGTCGCCCTCGATATTGTAGTAACTCGTGTCTTGGTGCCAAGCACTGGGATACATCTCGCCCGCGGGTTTATAGAACATTTGATCCATATAAAACCGAACAGGATGTTCGAGGACTCGACCAACGATTTCAGATATGGGTGACGCCTTCATCACTTGCCCTAAATCTGCCGAATGCGAGGCAGGAAATTGATCTATCCTGAGCGGCATGCCGACTCCCGCCGACATCCCGTCGGGATGGTGCTGAATATATTCGATGCCCCGCTCCAGGAGATCGAGCCAATCTTTACTCAACGCATTTTTGATGAGCACCGCCCCGTCCCGATGAAAGGCCTCTATATCATCAGCGTTGATGTTGAGCGCGTTCGTACCCTTGAGCATCTCGTTGCCCCCCTGCACTTATTTGAGCATAGTAGTTCTTTCGACCACCAATGAGCAAAGTGAATCCAATGGCCTTCGAATTCATTCTATATGAGGTAGACAACGGGCGCGCCCGGATCACCCTCAACCGTCCTGAGAAACGCAATGCGCTCTCAATCGAGTTGGTTCAGGAGCTGCAGCAAGCACTTTGGGAGGCAGATGACGATAAATCGGTTCATTGCATCATCCTCAAGGGGAGCGGGAAATCATTTTGCGCAGGCTATGACCTTACCCCTACCCGGAGGCCTGCGGGTGATTTGATCGAGCGACGACGCGGACGCGGATTTGATGATGATGCCTGGAACATCGAGCGCTTCCAGCGCTGCTTGCGGACACTGACTGAGATACACAAACCCAGCATCGCCCAAATTCACGGGCATTGCTATGCAGGAGGCACTGACCTTGCGCTTTACTGCGACATGCTCATTTGCTCAGACGAAGCACGATTTGGCTACAGCGCACTTCGCAATATGGGCGCAGCACCCAATCAAATGTGGCTCTACCACATTGGTCCTCAGTGGGCGAAACGACTCCTTTTGACCGGTGACACCATCAACGGCCAAGACGCCGCTCGATTGGGCCTGGTTTTGAAATCCGTTCCATCTGAACATCTTGAACAAGAGGTCGAGGGGCTCGCTGACCGGCTTTCCTGGATCGATTCCGATATGCTTTCCGCTAACAAACGAAGTATTAATCTCGGTTTGGAGTTAATGGGCGCGCAGGTATTACAGCGCTTGGCAGCAGAGAACGATGCCCGCGCGCATACCGCGGATGCCGCTCGCGCAGTCTTCAAGCAAATTGCCACTGAGGGCCTAGCCAGCGCGCTTCAGCAGCGGGACGCCCCTTTTGGGGATAGCAAAGCTCGGGTGCTCGGGCCCGAATTGCGCGATGATCAAGGGCGGCTCATAGAGGATTGAGGAGAGATAGCTTGTGACCACTGAACGGATTGATGTGTATCTGGTCTGCAACGCGAAGTACCACGACACGAATTTCGCGCGACTGGAACTGCTTAAATTATTGGCCGAACACGAGGACATCAACACGCGAGTCGCCGATAGCTTCAGTGACATCGACGGCATTAAAGCGTCCCGGCTTCTCATTACCTACACGTGTGATCTGAGGCCCACCGAGGCAGAACAGCAAGGCCTGGCAGAATTCTTGGAGGCCGGCGGACGATGGTTTGCGCTCCATGCCACCAACGCACTCATTGAGTTTGTGGAGGGTAAAGCAGATACCCCCGATCTTGCGCCCCAATTTATGTCACTGTTGGGTAGCCGTTTCATTGCCCACCCCAGCAATACAGGCTTCACAATCCGAGTTTCAGACCCCACGCATCCACTCACTCGGGGACTCCAGGATTTTGACGTTGAAAACGAGGAGCCTTACTACTGTGAGCCCACGGGCGAGCAGCACGTGTTGCTCGAAGCCACCTATCACCAGCCATCGATGGGCTATGTTCGGTCTGACTACGGAACCGACCGTGACGCACAACCACAGATGTATTTACATCCAATGGGCCAGGGCGAGGTGCTGTACCTGACCCTAGGCCACTGCACCGGCAAGCACGACATGAAGCCGTTGGCCGATGTTGTCCCCGTGGTTCGCGGCTCATGGGACACGCCGCAGTACTATGAATTGCTTCGAAGGGGTATCCGGTGGGGGACAGGAATCCTCGCTTAGCGAACCGCGCAAACGGAACGGCCTGAAAATTGAAGGCTCACCGCAAACCAGCCCCGGTCAGTGATATAACGCTCACCAGGCCGCGGGATGACTGCCCAGGGGCACCGTCACTTGCGCCCAACGGGGCGGAGTTTCCGACATCGACAAGATGGGGGTTAGGTGATGTAACTTGCCGAAGCCAGAATCCGATTCGGTCATATAGGGCTCGGCCAAACTCAGATCGAACGGCGCGACCGATTCGTCTCGCTCAAAAAGCCCAAACCGATATAACCAATTCGCCGTCTGCGTGAGCGAGACTTCAACGTGATAGCTGCCGCCCTCGTTGGCACGACGAACGAGCGCAGCCATGGCGCCCAGCGCCGCCAAGTAACCCGTGGTGTAATCCGTCGCCGCGGCACCCAGCAACCTCGGTGCCTCGAAAGTGCCCTCGTCGATAGCGATCCCAGTCGCCGTTTGCGCGAGCTGTTCCCATCCAGGTCGACCAGACCAAGGGCCCACGTGACCATAGGCGTTAATCGATACGTAGATGATGCCGGGCCTCAGGGAGGCAAGCGCCTCTGGGCTGAGCCCGCGATTGGCGAGCGCGCCCTTTCGGTAGCCCTGACTGAACACATCGGCTGATTCAGCCAGTGTTTTGAGCCTCGCAAGATCGGTCGCCTGATCTAAATCCAAAAATGCGCTCCGTTTGCCATGCCCCGTGTCCATCACAAAGGGCGGTACGCTGGGCAAGTGTGGGCTATTGATCTTGAGCACATTGGCGCCATGGGAGGCCAGCGTGCGTGCGCAGGTTGGGCCGGCTAACACGCGTGTCAGGTCAAGCACCCGGACCCCCTCAAGAGGTCGTGCTCGCGGCGTGCACGGTATCGGGTCACTGTCCGCAATTTTAGTGATCACCACCTCAGGCACAGCTGCCATCGCACGACCCTGCTCATGGCTCAGCCACTCGTCGCGCGTTCGCGCCATCGCTCCACACATCCCGGTTTCAGCCAGGGCATCTTCGAGCGCCTGAGCTTGCCATTGAGCGACGGCCTGACGAATGGCCATTTGGTCATGCTCGCACCTCAAAACGCGAAGGGTTCCCTCAGCCAATTTGGGAAACGCGCCATGCAAATGCACCCAACGCCCATCACTCGTCGGGTAAAAACCGACCAGTGGGCGGTTCGGATCTCGAGCTGGGGTTTCCCCGCTGTCCAAGCGCTGACACAAAAATCCGAGTAAAGACACCGCGGCGCCCGTCACATCGGCACGGATCAACTGCGAGTCCCGGCCCGACGCGATCCACAACCGATTGGCCGCCTCACCGCAGGCCGCGAGTGCCGTGGCTGCGGCCTCGCCAATTCTGAACCGGCTTGGAATCACCGGATCAGACCCATGAATTACTAGATCCGAAGCGCCGTCCAGCCCAACAGTTTCGAGGAGTTGATTCACTTGTGTTTGATGCAATGTCATGCCTAGATTCTAAGTCCATGCCGCAACTCACAGCAATCCGGATACCTGGGGCCGAAAACGAGTCCTTGGGTATCTCGCATTGCGGATCACATCGGGTTGACGAGGCACACTCACTACCCGAACGCCAAAATATCGTTATCATCGGATCACACGACACGTCTGCGAAGCGTCTAGTGGTGCACGACCCCAGACACAGCCCCAATCGAGCCGAGGAGCCCTCCCATGCAAGTGACTGCCAACGACATCACCATCACCTATGACACCTTCGGCGAAAAAGCGGACCCAGCCTTGCTGCTGGTTATGGGCCTCGGCGCTCAGATGACCGCCTGGGACGATGACTTTTGTGCCCGACTGGCCGATCGAGGTCACTACGTGATTCGTTACGACAATCGCGACGTGGGCCTCTCAAGTTATTTTCATGACCACGGTGTCCCGGACATGGGCGCACTGGTTGCAGACATGATGGCAGGACGGCAGCCTGATATCGCCTATTCACTCGACGACATGGCAGCCGATGGCATGAGCTTGCTGACCGCGCTCGGCATTGAGCGCGCGCATGTTTGCGGCGCATCGCTCGGGGGCATGATTGTTCAGACTATGGCCATCCTGTTTCCAGACAGGGTGAAGACGCTCACTTCCATTATGTCAACAACGGGCAATCCGGGCCTGCCGCCGGCGAGCCCGGAGGCGATGGCGGCCCTGACTTCCGAGCGCGCAAATAATGTTGACCAAGCCATGGATCGTGCGGTGGCTGTAGCTAACGTCATCGGAAGTCCAGGCTTTCCGAGGAATGAATCCCGAACACGCGCCAAAGCTAAGGCTTCATTTGAGCGCGCGTTCTATCCTGACGGTGTTGCTCGCCAAATGGCCGCTGTCGTAGCCCATGGCGATCGACGACCCGGCTTGAATAAGCTCAAGATACCCACCCTGGTCATCCACGGCAGTGCTGACCCGCTGGTGCCAGTGACTGGCGGGATCGACACCCAAGAGAATATCCCTGGCGCGACGCTGATGCTCATTGAGGGAATGGGCCACGATTTGCCGCCGGAAACCTGGGATCAAATCGTTGATGGGATCTCTGCCCTGACCAGCCGCGTCTGATCGAGGCTGCGTCATGTGAAGCCAGCGCGCAGGCGATCTTCAAGTGCAAGGTTGGGATTGATCCATTAGGTGTCCCCCAGTCGGACCATGACCCTTTAAGGCGATAACGACGCCAGCAAAGACACCAGCTTCTGATGGAGCCCGTCCATATCAATATGAACCTCAGGCTTGGGCTGCTGGCCTCCAATCAACCTCCCGCTCTCAGGGCTTTGGACTTGAGCCTGGCGCCCGAGCGCTGGCTCAATCGGCATCACCCCCTGTTTGGGTTTAAAAACAGGACTGGGTAAGCTGTGGCCAATGCGAAATTCAATTTCATGACTATCCCCGTCATTCTTGATACCGATATCGGTCTTGACGTCGACGATGTTTGGGCGCTGGTGTTTGCTCTCAAATGTCCTGAATTAGATATTCGATTGATCACGACCACCACAGGTGACACCACCTATCGAGCGCGACTCGTTGCTAAACTTCTTGAGATTGCAAACCGAACCGACATTCCCATTGGCATGGGTCTCGCTCTCGATCACGCAGCTGAAACCCACAGTGCGTGGCTTGGCGACTATGCCCTGACCGATTACCCGGGCACGATCTACTCGGATGGCGTCGGCGCGATCTGTCAGGTGATCTTGGATGCCGCCGAGCCCGTGACGGTCATTGGCATTGGCCCATTACCCAACATCGCCGCCGCCCTTCAACGAGAACCCACCATCGCAAGCCGGGCCCGGTTTGTGGGCATGCATGGCAGCCTTAGGCGTGGCTATTTAGACGCACCCAAACCGATGCGCGAATACAACGTCAAGCAACATGCGCTCGCCTGTAAGGCGGTGTTCGAGGCGCCCTGGGAGAAAACCATCACGCCGCTGGACACATGCGGCAATATCCTATTGGACGGTGCTCGCTTCTCTCAGATACGAGCATCCGACGACCCGTTAACTCGGGCCATTATTGAGAACCACTTCCTGTGGGGCGAAGCGGTACGCGACTGGCCACTCTTATCGATGATCGACCTGACTCAACAAAGCTCCATTTTGTATGACCTGGTCGCGATTTATCTTGCCTTCTCAGAAGCTTTGCTCGACATCGAAACCCTCCCCATCTGGGTGACCCCAGATGGCAAAACATTAATCGACGATCGTGGTTGTGAGGTTCGTTGCGCCACCCACTGGCATAATCAAAGCCAGTTTCTCGATCTCGTGACCGAGCGGCTTTGTGAATAGTCCACCACTCGCAGTTTGGCCACCGAGCAGATGAAGAAAGAGCATCCCTGGTTCTATGGTTGGACCATCGTCGCCTTAACGTTTGCCATTCAGTTTCTCGTGATGGGATCCGGTTACTATATTTTTGGCGTTCTGCTCAAACCCTTGTCCGAGGCGCTCGAAGCCAGTCGGTTTGTGATTTCGCTTGCCCTGACGGGCCAGATTGTGATGAGCGCCGTCTTAGGCCCTTGGCTTGGGCGCGCAGTCGGTGAACGGTCCATCAAAGTCTTGATGACCGTTGGCTTTGCCTTGCTCTCCTTGGGACTGATGGCGATCTCACTGGCCGAGACGGTCTGGGCTTTCTACCTCGCATTCACATTGCTGATATCCACAGGCTTTGCACTCGCAGGCCCCATACCAAACGCCGCTTTGATCGCTAGCTGGTTCTCGAGAAAACGCGGCTCCGCCATGGGTATTTCGCAGTTTGGGGTCACTCTCTCGGGCGCCGTCCTCGTACCGGTCTTCACCTGGCTCATGCTGAATTTCAGCTGGCAGACTGCGCTCCAAATTTTTGCCCTTGTCATGCCTCTCCTTGCGCTTCCCCTGATTTGGCTCGGCGTCGTAAAGACGCCGGCAGACCGAGGCACTCATCCCGACGGTATCCATGAGGAAGATGAACGGTCTTCTCAACTCGAGTCTGAAGACGAAGATTGGACCCTTAGCCGAGCGATCAGGACGCCAACCGTTTGGCGACTCGCCCTCGTGATGGGGCCCGGTTTTATGGGCATCAGCGCAGTCTTGTTGTCTCTGCATTCCCACCTCACCGACGCAGGGATGACCGCAATGCGCGCATCGAGTCTTGTAGCGGGAATGACGCTCGCCGGCGCCATCGCAAAACCGACCTTCGGAATCTTGTCCGACTATTTCGATAAGCGCGGGGTGACCTTGGGATCAATCGTATTCATGTTTGCTGGGGTCGCGGGCCTGATATCAAGCACGCACTACCCACTACTCATGTTGAGCGCCGTAAGCTTTGGCCTCGGCTATGGTGCTCAAATGCCGCTTTTCAATATCCTAATCGCGACCCTCTTTGGTGCCTCTGCATTCGCCCGGATGGTCGGCATCATGGGACCTATCATGCTCCCATTTAACTTAATCGGCCTGCCCTTAAGCACGCTGACTTACGAAACCTTCGGAAGTTACGTCCCTGCGTATGCGGCGATCCTTGTTCTTTACCTCCTTGCGACTGCTGGGTTGCTGAGCTTAAAGCTACCGAAACCTTCACATTGACGAGCGCATAAAGCCCTCGGGAAAGATGCGCCTTCCGGTGCTTGCCGTAACCTCAGCGATCAGCGACTGGCGCCAATAACGGAGTACCTTTGACCGCTTCTTCAAGACGCATGAGAATGCAGATCTCCATTCAGCTCACTTCTGACGATGACGATTCGCCCACAGTTCTTTTTGGTTCTCGCATTGCCTAGCCCCGGCTCGTGGTTACTCTCCGCTACCCTTTCCTTACTCGCATTCCTACTTCTGGTGTTACCTTGTATGGCCGTCGCCGAGGAAGGTCACCTTCCGCGCGAGGAGCAATCCTCACAACCTTGGCATTTAGGCGTTCATACGATTTCACACGGCGGCTTTACTCGAAGATTCCGGCTGCATCTGCCCGACGCCGCTGCAAATCCCGAATCGCGTTCGCTCATCTTTGCGTTTCATGGCTGGGGTGGAGATGAGCACGAATTCTTAGGCTCGTCAGAGGTTCAGCGCGCACTGGCTGGCAAAAACTACATCGTCATCGCGCCGGCGGGACTCGGCACCGAAGAAGCCAACGACCATCGGTCTTCATGGTCCTTTCGGGGCTCTGCAACGGGATTAGATGGTGACGGAGTGAATCCGAGCGTTGAGGGCGACACCGCGCTGATCTGCGACCCAGCATCAACGCCCGACTACACGTACCCCTCGTGTCGGGGGCAGGCAGCAAACCCTTGCGGTTGGACTCATTGCCTTGCGGATGACATCGATTTCGTAGTGGCACTGCTTCAGGCCGCCAAACGGCAGCTGGCGTTTGACGCCAACCGAGTGTTTGCCGTGGGCGGGTCAAATGGCGGCATGCTTGTCTGGGACCTCGCAGCGAACCCCAAAAGCGCGCCTCACTTTCGGGCCTTTGCATCGCTCATCGGGCTTCCCCATCGTGGCTACAGTCAAGCGCCGAGCCAAGACTTAGCGAAACCCATGCTGCTGATCACTGGCGGGCGTGATCCTGCCGTGCCGCCAGGGCCTTGGGGAGACCACCAGTTCACGACCACTCAAAACGGCGAGTCGTATTTTTACACCAGCGCAAGCGCTATCACGGCCTCCTGGGCGGTAGCACTTGGTTGCGACACATCAGCGCCCGAATCGATGATCGATTTTGGGCAAGACGTGCTTGAGTGCCGAAGCTGGCAACATTGCCACGGCTCAATTCATGGGCCGGTGATCCTGGATTGCAGAGCGAGCCAGATGAGCCATGAATATCAGCTCGGGTTGACCTGGCCTTTGATCCTTCAATTTTTCGAGCAGTTTCGTTGACCCCCCTCGGGAGCCCCGGTGGACGAACGCTGATGCCGATCGAAAATTACTGGCTGACTCGATAGCCTTCCAAAGGCGCCCTCCCGTTTAAAGCGCGTTGCCCTCATGACATATCGGATCAGGGTCCTAGGCTACTCGCACAACCAAGGCAGGGCCATCACGCTGACCTGGAAACAAAGCGACTAGAGAAAAGACGTCCCGTTCATCAGAAATTCTCCTGCCTCCCGAATGGCGAGCAATGCCGTCTTACGCATGTGGCGCTCTTGTCGGACAGGGAGCCCCCATTCGCTCATGAAGCACTGTGCCGCAGCGGCCACATAAATTTGCCAAACGGCTAGACGCTCAACGTCCACATTTCGTTCAGCTTGGTAGGCTCTGGTCAGGGTTTGCATCCCTTCCACATCAAACCGGTAACGAAACTCCAGACGACTACACGCAAGATCCGACAGGGGATCCCCCCAGGCCGCATCCTCCCAGTCAAGGACGCCAACGATAGCCCCTTCACGCCAGAGAATATTCTCGGGCCAGAAGTCGCCATGACAGAGGCTCGGGGGACCCGAAAACCCAGGCATCGATGTGCTTTGCAGATGCGCTTTGAGCGGCTGCCACTCATCGCCTTCGGGCCAGTAATCGAACACTTCTGGGAGTGGCTCAAAGCGTTCGGGCAAGTTCGGTAACCCTTGAGCCTTGGTCTTGTGGATTTGGGCTAACACGCGAGCCGCCACTTCAATCCTGGCCGCTGCGCAGCCGGGCTCGATAGTCGACGTTCCGTCAATGAAGGCCGACACGAGGTAGTCGTTATCAAGGCGTTTTTTCGACACGTCCACAGCAAGCGGTTGGGCAATGGGTAGGCCAGACACGAAGAGTGCCGCGAGCAGCTCGAACTCCAACTGCGCGGGGTGCCCAGAGTGGTTTTCGCCATGGGCTCGGAGCACCACGGAATCCGGCGTGCCGTCTGATTCAATGAAATCCAAACGAAAAACATCCGCAGACACACCGCCTGTGAGCTGCTCAGCGTGCACAAGTTTGGCCCCGGAGCGAAAGCCAGTCACCACCGCTTCAAGGCGGGACCTGGCGATCAAACCAAGTCCTGACAAAGCGCAACGCGCTCAAGCGCCAATAAAACGATGGGTCTTTTCAATCTCCAAGACCCCTCACCTGGTAGAATGAGGTAAAAAATCAAAAATTTATTAATTATTAAAATCAATAGTTTATTTAACTTATTGAATTATTTTATAGATTATGTACAGCGAACTTCCAGGCAACCCTGCACCCTTTAGGATTCAGAGACACGAATTCTGAGTCGATCGCCCTCAATCTCGACCGGAAAGGTTCGCACCGGAATTCGGGTCAAATCCCCCCTCGGCTCACCCGTCTTGAGCTCGAAGCGAACACCATGCAGCGGGCACGAGATAAAGCCATTTCTCACTCGCCCTTCATGCAAAGCTGTGTCTTGATGGGTGCACCGATTCTCGATCGCAAAGTGTTCACCGCCGGTATGACAGACTAGGATGCAGATCCCTTCGTGAATCACCACTCCCTTCGTTTCGGGCGCGAGCGTGGCCATCTCTAAATCTTCAGCCACGATCAATTCTCAAGGTAATCGGCGACTCGTTGGTGCAAATGCCGAACACGAACTTCTTGATAGTTCCCGAGCGTCTGCCCGCCCTTCGCGCAGGTTTTGAACCCACGGGTCTGGGCGGCCATGTTGTCGGTGTCCTGGTCATAGACCGCGCCCAAGAAACCAAGCCCCTCAGCCAGAGTGTAACTGTCTTTCACATCCAGCATCATCGGCTCTGGGGGTGGCGGTGGCCGACTCGCGGGATCATGCGGACGTAAGAAATAAAGATCGAAATAGGAGTAATCAGGATCGTTGGGGTCCGGACGAAACCGGTAAGCCATAGGGAGCGACAATCCCGGGAAAATGAAAAAGTTGGGAAACAAGAAGTACTCGATGGAATCGAGTGTTTGTGCAGTCGAATAATGCGAAAAGTCGAGTCCGTACTGCTCGCTCAATTTCTTTTTCACAATGTCCGCGTAGACATCTCGCGCCGTGGCGCCATCGGGCACCTCGGGGCAATCGCCCTCATTGGCACCTCGCTTACCCCACATCGCATTCATCAACTCTTGCTCTGTAGGCGGCACCGGCATCCTGGGATTGACCGAGCCCACCGTATGGATGAACCGGTTCACGTTTTTCGGATAAACGTCATACGTCGTCACGGGCTCAGAGAATTCTCGTCCACCCGCGTGCGTTTCCTTGACGTGGTAAGCCTCCATAAAAGCTTCCTCGGCAGCCTTCCAATTGACTGGTAGTCGTTTGCAGACATGCGTCTCAATATGCCGATCAGCAATATCGAAATCCCTAAAGTGCTCCGGTAAAACGCCAAGAAAGTCCTGAAGCGGTTCCGCCTCACGATCAAAGTTCACGAAGACAAATCCCGCCCAGGTGTCGACCAGGATTTCACGAAGGCTATGGGTTTCAGCCGTCACATGAGGGAAGTCCCAGTCTTCAGGCACCTCAAGGAGTTCACCCTCAAGCGAGTAAATCCAACCGTGAAAGGGGCAACGAAACGTTTGGCAATACCCGTTGTCACCTGGCGACTTGAGTGCGGTACCCCGGTGCATACACGCATTCACATAGGCTTTGATCTGCATCGACTCAGTGCGTGTCACGATCGCTGACAAATGGCCGATGTCGTAAACCTGATAATCGCCGGGCTCGGCAATGTGCTCTTCTCTACAAGCCATTTGCCAAACGTGGGGCCACATCTTTTCCATCTCTCGTTCGGCGTATTCACGCGACGTGTAATGGCTGTAAGGAATATCTTGATCGCCAAGAAACTCATAAGAGTAATCTAGGAACGCCGCAGGTGGCGGCGACGAATCTTTGACGATTGCCTCCTGGTAGGTGTGGCCAGGCGCTCTCGCTTCACCGGGTTTCATTGTCTCAGACACGCGCGCTCTCCCAATACCAATCGCTCAACTGAACCAACTCAGCTCAATTGTTCAAAATGCCTGAGTTTAGCCAAAAGTGCTAGGCCTCCGCCGGATTTCTAGCCCCAATTCAGCGCTGAGATTACTGTGAATGATTCGGTTTAATCACTGGTTATCTGTGGCGCGACCGTGCGCTGCGGCACCGCCTTCACAACCTCCCGCAACAATGCCCAGCGGTCAAAGCCTTGTTTGCCAAAGTCGAGTCCACGCCGAACAATCACGAGGTCGTGGCTGGGCGCAATAATGACGTACTGACCTCGATTGCCTGCGGTGCTGTAGGCATCACTCGGCACTTCGCTCTTGCGATCATCGGGCACCAGCCACCATTGACCGCCATAGTCATGTCCGCGCACAGCGGACGCAGGTGCCGGTGTGCGAACAAAATCGATCCACTGCTCAGAGATCAGTTGCTGCCCTTGCCAGCGACCATTTTGCAGGTAGAGCAACCCGAAGCGGGCCAAGTCCCTCGCATTGGTGTAGACCTGACTGCTAAAAATGAAATCACCGAAGCGGTCCGTACTCGCGAGCGTATGATGCATACCGAGCGGCTCGAATAACGCCTCGGACGGGAACGCCAAGTACGCAGATGGGTCATCAAAACGCTGCTTTAAAGCCAGGACCGCCAGCAGCGTGTCGTAGTTTTCATAATCCCAATGTTGGCCAGGCTCACGGATCAACCCGCGATTGCGCGCGCCATCTACCGAACTGGCGCCCGCCCAATAGGCAAGCCCTGAGCCCGTCGCATATTCCATGTTGAAGCTATCCACCGGGTACAGGCCACTGCTCATATTAAGTACGTGGCGCAGGGTGATCGATGCTCTCGGGTCACTCGCGCGGTCTTCGATCGAGGGCAGCCAGTCGATCTCGAGTGGCGCGTCGAGCCCGAGTGCACCCGCATCCACCTGCATCCCGATCAAGGTCGCTGCAATGCTTTTGGCCGTGGACCAGGTACGGGTTCGGGTCCGCCAATCAAAACCCGGCGCATAACGCTCATGGACGATTTTCCCTCGATGCAAGATGATCAAGCTGATGGTGACCTGTTCTTTGGTTGGTCGATCAAAGGCCCAGTCGGAAGCTGCTTGAAGCCCCAACGCTGACACGCCAGGCGCAAGTTCAAACTCGGTCAGCACATCGCCCATGGGCCAAGGCAGCGTAGCCGGATCGACGGCTGGCGGCTTGGTTAAGAGTTTGGGGAACGATTCAGCAACATCAAAGGAGATGCCGGGCGGCATCACCACACAGCCAATGCCTTCGCGAAAGACCGCACCAATGGCTGCACCATACGAGCCGCCTCCGACTCTCACCGAGCGCCGCTCCATGTCAACCTGGAAGGCACCACCCTCAGCCGTGCCCAAGACGCGATCTCCAAGGTAGGCCAGCTCTTGCTCGAAGACTTGCGCCAATGTGCGATGCGACGTGAACAACCCATTACACGTCAGTACCGCCTGGACGCCGTTGCGAATCATCAGACGATTGGCCTCAAAATAGTCAGGACCTTCGGCTTTCACCGTCATGCAGAGCAGTGCAAAGCCAACACCCATCCAGCGCCAACCGATTCTTATTTTCATCGTCTCAATCCCTTTTATATCGCGCATGGCAGATTACTGCTCAGCTCGAGCCTTACTTTCTTTTATCTTGTTGTGCCTCTCCCACACCTTAGACTGGCCAAATGGTTTGCTCAAAAAGCTCTCAATCAACACTGCTGAGCCATTTTTTTTCGACTCATATTTACGCAACTCAACCATCGCGCGTTAATCCATCATCACGTCAATCGATGTGGCGAGCAATCGACTTATCGCGAGGGTTTAGGTGGGTCCCGACGGCCGACAGGCGTCATTCCCTTAGCCTCAGGCTCCCGATTGCCAGCCTTTATCAAGCCCAGATGATTTCGTATTCTGGCAGAGACGCAACGAGACCATCCGCTATGTCAGGCCACCACAAAATACAAACACTCATGAACGACTACTGCACCGCCATCGACCATGGCGATTTCAAACGGTTCGGGGAACTCATGCGGCATGCTGATTGGCTCGTTGAGGGAGAGAAGCCCTCGCCCGCTTCTTCGACGAACGTCATTGTGTATGAGGACGGCACTCCAAGAACCAAGCACGTCATCAGCAATATTCAGATCAACATCGCAGCTGACGAGCGTTCAGCTACAGGCCATTCCTACGTTAGGGTTTATCAGCAAACCCATGCCCGCCCACTGGGTGTGATTTTCGCCGGAGAATATTTCGACAGATTTGAACAGGTCGACGGTCATTGGCGGTTTGCAGAACGTGATATTCGATTTCCCCTCTTTGGTGACCTTAGCGGGCACTTAAAAGACCCCCAACTCACATTCAAACATGCGCCGGTTGCCGCCAAGGTCTCCTAAGTCTTAGCTAGACCAACGTCTGAGAGGCTAAATCAACGCATGCGGCAATCTGGATTCGAGACGCCGAACCGCGAGCACCCTCCTCGCGCACTGAATTCTGAACAGACCGATCTCAAAACAGCAAGCGCGAGGACGAAGATTGCAGCGGTCTTTATGAAGATACCAAGGCGAACAAGAGCTGCGAGCGCTCATCCCACCTTTACACAACGTCACCTCAGGAGCTCGACGGAATGGGCGTTTCGCTGCTTGATTTGCGCTCGGTGGGCGAGTTGCTGGCCTTTCAGTACAGGAGCCTACTCCTGCAACAAGATGCGCTTGTCATAGAAGCCCAAAGCCCCGTCATAATCCATATCAAACCCCAAGCGCGATCGAACTTCGGGAGGCAAGGCGAGCGCATCTGCCAGGGGCATGGATAAATGCTGGTTCTCTTCCTGACGAAGCCAGCCCAGTGTATAGGTCAACACCACCCCATACCGCCAATCACTCTGGGTGATATTCGCACCACCGCCGTGAAGGGTACCGCCAAGCCAGAACAGCACCGACCCGGCCGGCATCTCGGCGCGCACAATCTCGTGCGGTTGTGCTACTCGCCCCGCTTCCCAGGTATGACTGCCGGGCACGATCTGCGTGCCACCGTTAACCGCGGTGAAGTCCGAAATCGCCCACATGGTCGCCAAAATCAAATTGGGTCGGGGGGGTGTCCAGTAAGGAAAAAGGTCTTCCTCGCGATGCAGAATTTGATCCCTTGCTCCAGGGCCGATACTTAATGCCGCAGAGACATTCAACTGCCATTTTTTACAATTGGTCAGCAGATGCCGATCAGCGAGCTGCGCCACTAGCGGATGCATCATAAAGGTTCGCGCCGTGGGCGAGCGATGCATCAGCCCTGTGACCCTCCGCGTTAGACCAGGATAAAAAGCATCAGGATCGTCCTCACCCGGCGATGTACGATCAAGATAGGGTGCCAGCTCCGCCTTAAGCGCAGCAAGCGCTGGCGCTGAAGCTAACCCCTCGACCACCAAACACCCGCTCTCAGCCAGAACGTCGAAGAGCGCATCCGCGGGCGTGGTGGCATCTCGTACTGGGATATGCGCTTGCTGAACGTTCATGGCTGCGAGTCTCCTCTTTCAGAAATATAGTGCAATGGAATAAGCATCCTGAGCGCTTCCTTCCTCCGCTCAATCACCAATCTAGCGAATCAAAGATTCTGCAATATCCTCTATCCCTCACCTAAGAGAGCCTCGTAGGTTTCGATAGAAATGACGCCTTCGATTTGAGCTTGCTCGCGGTCATGCTTGGTCAATACGTCCTGCAAAAAATCGATTCGCTTCCAAAGCGCCAATGGAAAGTCCCCATCGACACTGGGGATGGCCGGCGACGCGGTCTCAAGCGTCATCTTGGGAATATAACGAGGGCAATTGACCCACACATTCGACACGGTGACTTGGACCACTTGCTGGGCGCCGGGATAGCTGTCAACCAGGGCCCCTGATTCAATCACTTCAGCATCACCCCGCACGCGCAAACGCTGGGGCTTCTCAAAATCAATAAACAACAGACCTATTTTTTGCCTATCTTTGATATTGCCGAGCGACATGAACATCCCATTGCCGTCGAAATTGGGAAAGATCAACGTTGACGGATTGAGCACCCGAACAAACCCAGGGTGACCGCCCTTATAGGAACAGGAGGGAAACCCAAATTCGTCAACAGTTGCGAGAAAGAACATCGATTGAGACGCAACGAATTGTGCCTGCGACTCGTCCAGCTCGCTGGCGACCGTCACTTCAAGCAACCGATTCGCTAGATCAATCGAAGCATTGGCCTGCTGCAGCGCCCGCTGCGCGTCAGTAAAGAATGCATCCACGATGAGACTCCTGTCCGCTTAGATGGCTTGTTTGCTGAGTGAGCAGCGCACCTTTCATAAGGTCCCTATATTACGCTCAGACTTTATTACGCTCAGACTTTATTACGCTCAGACTTTATTACGCTCAGACTTTCGCATGGCAATCCCATTGGAGCACCCAAATTCAATGATGGTCCCTGCGCATGCTGCGACCTGACCAACACCCGACCACGCCATTGATGTTGACCGCAACGCAGCCGCTTCGAATTTGAATCCTGAGCGGTGCTGCGCTCAACGAACCACTAGGCTAAGCCATCAATGATGACGACATTGGCTGATGCGCTGTTGAACCGAATTTGCGCCAGCGTCTGATACTCGGTTGATGTGTACCACGCGTGCGCCATTGCCTTGGATTCAAACTTTAAGACAACGGTACGCGTGCAAGGCCAGTCTCCTTCTAACACGTCAGGTGACTCATCAACGGTCACGATCTGGCCTTGATGATCATTGAGAATGGCGAGAAACCCAGCCTCGTAAGCAGCATAGGCCTCACGATCCTTGATCGTCACTTGCGCTAAAACTAATGCAGACATCGCAGCCCCTGGCTCATCAAACTCATGCCACAGTTTGCACGGAATCAGCAGGCGACACCAAGGTCTAGGACAGAACATTGAGGGAATCGAGCGGCACAAGACCTAGAGAAGGTGCCGACTGTAAGCCGATTGAAGCAGAAGCCCGCGCGATGATGTTGTGCGACACAAGGTCGAATTCAGGCCTTGATGGCTCTTAATTCAAGCGAACGAATAAACCAAAAGCTTAAGGCTCATCTCTCTAGTGCAGAGTCTATGCCTTAGCACCGAAATGAACGACACCCGATGGTGAGTCCGAGCGATGAGCCCGCAGACAAATCAAGCATGCAAGCGTAGGTATCGCGCCGCACCCGTGAGGCCAAGGTCGTCTTTGGTCACCACACGCAAGGGAATCTCTGCCAAATACTCACGAAATCGCCCCTTATCTTCGAATCGATTGCGGATCTGGCTTGAGGAAAGAAGCGGAAGAATCTTTGGCGGAATGCCGCCTGCGATGTACACGCCGCCCTTGGCCCCGAGCGTAAGCGCCAAGTTACCCGCGGCGGCGCCCAACATTTCGCAGAACGTCTCGACCGTTGCCACTGCGAGTGGATCAGTTCCACCGAGCGCCGCCTCGGTGAGGCGTGCTGGATCTTCATAATGGCGACTGCCACGTGAAGCCTCGTCGCTCGAGACTGCTGGCAACGTTTCTTCCGCCAACGCATCGAAGATATTTAAGAGACCTTCGCCCGACAGTGCCCTTTCGATGGAGACGCGACCGAATCGAGCCCGCATGTGCCTTAACACCAACACTTCACGATCGGTCACCGGCGCAATATCGGCGTGCCCACCCTCACCTTCGATCACGAAGGTCCCTGATGGATTTTGGATGACCGAGCAAACGCCAAGGCCCGTGCCGGGGCCAAGCACTGCGATGGGTCGATTCGCCTTGCCTTTCTCGCCGCCGAGTTGCACCCAATCACTCGCGTCCAGAGCTGTCACCGCATAACCCACCGCAGCAAAGTCGTTGATCAGTTCGACGGGACAGCCTTGCAGTTGGGCGCTGAGCGCTTGACGGTCAGCCACCCAGTCACTGTTGGTGAAAGCCACCACATCCCGTTCAACCGGGCAGGCGAGCGCAAGACATGCCGCGTTTGGGCGGCTCGCCCAACCCAACCCCGCCATCTCTTTCACGAATTCGGAGAGTGCATCACTTAAGGTTGGGTAGCCGCTCACAGCGTAGGTTCGACTGTCATGCAGTGCATCATCCACCGTGTCCGCCACGGCGAAACGCGCATTGCTACCACCAATATCAGCGACTAAATGCCAAGACTTCATCGCAGTCCCTTCAGATTCATCCATGCTCGTTAGCGGCTATCCATTGTGCCCGAAGCGGGCAGAGAGACCCAGTCAAACCCATCGGCTCAGCGGATATCATCACTCCGCGGCACTGAGCGCGACACTCTGAGCTTCCTTTGCCAACCGAGCGATCGTTTCAAAATCACCTGCGGCCAGAGCCGCTTTGGGTACAAACCAAGAACCGCCGAGGCAATGAATCGAAGGATCACGAAGGTAAGTGGCAGCCAGGGGTGCGTTGATGCCTCCCGTTGGGAAGAAGCGAACCGACCGAATGGGCGCCGCAAGCGCTTGAATCATGGCGAGGCCGCCAAGTGGTTCAGCGGGGAAGAACTTCTGAAGAGTGTAACCTCGATCAAGCAAATTCATGACTTCACTCGCTGTCGCCGCTCCCGGCACAAAAGGGAAACTTTGCTTTTCCGCCTCATCTAGTAGTCTCGAGGTTGACCCTGGGCTCACCGCAAAATCCGCGCCGGCGGCCTGAACCCTGATCAACTGCTCTGGGCTAACAACGCTGCCTGCGCCCACCACCAATCCCGTACTGGCACGCGTGATCGTCTCAAGTGCGTTCATCGCCGCATCCGTTCTCAGTGTAATTTCGATGGATTGGATCCCCGCATCGAAGAGTGTGCGTGCGAGTGGCAACGCCTTCGCAGCATCTTCAATAACGACCACCGGGACGATGCTCTTCGCAGCAATCAGATTCATCGCATTCATAGCACGATGCTCGCGCCAGCGTCTGCTGAAGACACACGATCACGGAAGACCTGAAACAATTCTCGCCCCATACCAACGGCCTCCTCATCGGCTAATGAGACTGGCTCACGCAGTTGGAGATCAGCGTGCACACGCAGCTCGCCGGTCTCACTGTTAATCACAATCCGATCACCCGTTTTAATGCGACCGATCAAACCACCCGCTGCTGCCTCTGGCGTCACTTGAATCGCGGCCAGAATCTTGCCGGAGGCGCCTGACATTCGACCATCAGTCAGCAGCGCTACCTTAAGTCCCCGGTTTTGCATCACACCGAGGTAGGGGGTTAACCGATGGAGTTCTGGCATACCCATCGCTTGCGGCCCCTGCCCTGGCAATACCACCACCATATCTTCATTCAGCTCACCCGACTCAAAGGCCTGGGCAAATGCGTCTTGAGAATTGAACACGCGCGCGGGGGCATCGATCTGACGGTGGGCTCGCGCCACAGCGGATACCTTCACCACCGCGCGCCCGATCTCACCTTGGACCACACGAATGCCGCCTTCGGGTTGAAAGGGGTTCTTGGCGGTGCTCAGGATCGTGTAATCGCTAGAGGTCGCGCGCTCCGCAGGCCATTCGATGATTTCGCCAGACAACTTGGCAGCGCGGGCAAAATCCTCCAGCGATTCACCCACGCAGGTTTTGACATTCTCGTGCAAGAGTCCATGCGCTAAAAGCTCACCAATCACGACAGGCAATCCACCCGCCGCTTGGAACTGATTTACATCAGCACTGCCGTTGGGATAAACGCTTGCAAGAAGCGGCACCACAGACGACAGCGTCGCCATGTCTCGCCAGTCAAGAATAATCCCAGCTGCTTTTGCGATTGCCACCAAATGCAGAGTGTGATTCGTTGAGCCCCCAGTCGCAAGCAATCCAACGACGGCATTCACAATTGTTTCCTCACCTACCATTTCACCCAGTGGCGCATAGCGAGCGCCGGTCTGTGCATTGGCCAACACCGTCTGGACCGATTGCCGAGTGAACACCTCGCGCATGGGATCATTCGGGTTCACGAACGAACTGCCTGGTAATTGCAGTCCCATAAACTCAAGCAGCATTTGATTACTGTTGGCAGTGCCATAAAAGGTGCAAGTCCCGGGGCTGTGGTAAGCCGCAGACTCTGCGGCAATCAGATCGGATTTGGTGGCCGAGCCACTGGCATAGGCTTCCCGAACTGCAGCCTTGTCTTTGTTCGAAAGCCCCGAAGGCATCGGTCCTGCGGGCACAAACATCACGGGTAAATGGCCAAAGCTCAGCGCGCCCATCAACATGCCTGGGACGATCTTGTCACACACGCCCAAACACAGCGCGGCGTCGAACATGTTGTGCGATAGCGCAACCGCCGTCGACATCGCAATGACGTCACGCGAAAAGAGGGATAAGTCCATGCCCGGTTGACCCTGTGTGACGCCATCACACATCGCCGGCACGCCGCCAGCCACTTGCGCCACCGCTCCCAACGCCTCGGCCGCAGCTTTAATTTGCTGAGGGTAGGTTTCGTAGGGTGCATGCGCGCTCAGCATGTCGTTGTAAGCAGTCACAACACCGACATTGGGGACTAAGTCATCGGTGAGCCGCTGCTTATCCGATTGCCCACAAGCCGCCATACCATGCGCTAGATTGCTGCAAGACAAATGGCCTCGAGCAGGCCCTGCTTGAGCCGCCTTGGCCATTCGATCCAAATAGCGTCGGCGCGAATCACGGCTTCGTGATCGGATCTCATCTGTAACTGCGGCAACCACCGCGTTGACCTCTTTCATAGGATTTTCTCTTGGGTGTTTCTCTCAAGGCGCTGACGCTCGTGCGCATTCAAGCCCTTTGAGTCATTTTCACGTCAACTTCCACTTCGGCCTCTTTCTGCCTTTTTTGGATAGGTTTTCTTGCGCTTGAGTTATTCGGTTGTGAATTTGGATTCGGCCCTAGTTCTGGTTCTGGTTCTGGTTCTGGTTTTGGTTTTGGCGCTAGACGGACCTATGTGCCCGCCTCAAACCGATGCCGCTGGCACATTTTCAGGCGCGCCTGGATTGCCCTTCCTTTACTGGCACCTACTTTTTTGATTATTCATTCGCCTCGGTTGCGTCATGGTGACCAAAAAACGTGTAAGCGCGAGCCCAACTGCCCAATCAACGCGCCCACTGGATAGTTGTCCGGATTCTCTAATACGGCTTTTTTGGCGTCGCCAAACACCAATAACCCTGCGTGCACGCAGCGACTTAGGCTCTTCATCGTCAGCGTCACGCGCGGGTATGGACTTGCGGTCGTGTTCACTGCCTGAATCCAGCACTCACCTTCAGCGTCAAGCAGCGTATCGAGGGCAGATGCATCCGGGAAAATAGAAGCAAAGTGTCCATCTTCGCCCATACCAAGCAGCGGGATCAGCGGCACATTCGCCTTTTCTTGAAAGTTGCTCTCCTCGAGCGACAAAAATCTGTTTCGGCTCGCCCTTCCCAAAAAAAGCGTCTCACTGAGCAAGCGATAATTGCTGGCGTCATGATCTCGAGGCACCTGGCGCTCATCGGTTAACGTCACCCACACTCGATCCCATGGCAAGTCCATCCCACCGAGATGCACCAAGGACTGCCTCGGCGATGTGCCGCCTGACAGCGCGAAAATAACTTCGTCGGCAATACTGAGGCTGGACTGAGCCACCGAAGCAATGAACTCAGCAGCAGCCACGGAAGCTGCGTCTCGCGTTTCAAAGCCGATCAGTTCCATGCCCGCCCCGATCGATCGAGCATCATTGAAGCTGCAGAGGGCCCCCATGAGCCCGCGACATAGGTTTCAAGCGCTTGCTTCGACTGCGCCCAACCTTCAAGGATGCCGTCACTCCAGCGCCAGGCCGCTTCGATTTCATCCCGTCGCATAAAGAGTGCCTGGTTGCCCCTTAACACCTCGATGACGAGCCGCTCATAAGCATCGGGATAACGGATGCCGAAGGTTTCTTCGAAACTCAAATCTAGCGACACCGGCCGCAAACTAAACTCGCCTGGTCCCGGCTCTTTGGCCATCATGGTGAGGTTAACGCCTTCATCGGGTTGCAGCGTGATGGCTAGCCGGTTCGGCAAGGTCGCACTGACCCGGGCATCAAAAATGGTGTGTGGCACGGGTTTGAATTGAATAACAATTTCAGAATATTTCTCTGGGAGACGTTTCCCCGTGCGCAGGTAAAAAGGTACGCCAGACCAGCGCCAGTTATCGATTTCGAGCTTCAACGCCACAAAAGTTTCTGTTTGACTTGGCGAGCCCAATTCCTCTTCGTAACTCGACGCAAGCTGCCCTTTAACGGCGCCCGAGAGATACTGAGCGCGAACGGACGCTGACTTCAGCGCCTCGCCTGTGAGCGGTTTGAGCGCCCTCAGCACTTTGATTTTTTCGTCGCGTACGGCGTCATCGTCCAGGCTGGCCGGCGGTTCCATTGCAACAAGACACACGAGCTGCAGCAGATGGTTCTGCACCATATCGCGCAGCGCGCCAATGTCATCGTAAAAACCCACGCGATCGCCAACCCCGAGTTCCTCTGCGACGGTGATTTGAACGTGATCGATCACCTCTCGTCGCCAGAGCGGCTCAAAAATCGCGTTACCAAACCGTAACGCAAGGAGGTTTTGGACCGTCTCCTTGCCTAGGTAGTGATCGATTCGGAAGATCTGGCTCTCTGCAAAATAAGCGCCCACTTCGTCATTGATGTCTCGCGCCGATGCAAAATCTCGCCCTACCGGTTTCTCAAGGACGATCCGCATGTTTTGCACCATCAAGTTCCGTTGATGAAACCCTCGGGCAACCGGTCCGTAGAGCGAAGGAGCCGTCGCGAGGTAAATCGCGCGCAGCACTGACTCACGCCCTTCAAGACATGCGCATAACGGATCCCAGGTATCTGCATCCATGGCATCCACTTCGACGTAATCAACTCGCTCGGCGAACGAGGGCCAGTAAGTCTGCTCGTCCTCTCCGAAAAAGGACGCCTCAATAGATTCAGCCACGAGCTCGAGATATTCCTCTCGATTCAATGGGCTACGGCCAACACCAATGATCCGGCTCAACGGCGGTAACTGTCCATCACAATGGCGGTGCCACAACGCAGGCAAAAGCTTGCGCAGGGCGAGGTCCCCTGCTCCCCCGAAAATGACCAAATCGAAGGGGTCGACGGGATTGAGTTGTGCCATACCAGAACCACTTGAAATGAAAGCCCGTAATTTAACTACTGTTTTATGGTGACAATCAAGGTGTATTTGTGTAGTTTTGCTACTTATGAATGCATTTCTAACTCTCATTGAGCGTCAAGCAGCCCATTGTTCAAAGGCGGAATTGAAGGTGGCGGAGTTTGTTTTAAGTGATGCCCGTCTCGTTCTGAGGATGTCCATTGCCGAACTCGCCAAGCACGTTGCGGTAAGCGAACCCACCATCATCCGTTTCTGCCGAAGGCTGGGTTATTCAGGTTTCCGAAGCTTCAAAGACGAACTGCTCGCACAATCAGGGAACATGGATTCTGTTTTACACCAGACAATCACTGATCGAGACCCTGTCTCAGATGCTGTTGCGAAGGTCTTAGAAAGCTGTACAAGGACGCTTTTGGACGTGTCACATCTTGCACCTGCCATGCCCTTTGAATCAGCCGCGTCGCTGCTCAAAGATGCGAGGCAAATTGTGTTTGCGGGACTGGGTGCATCTGGCTTTGTCGCTCAAGATGCGCAGCATAAATTCTTCCGTTTAGGTATTCCTTGCCGAACCGCTCTGGATACCCCCACCATCCTGCAGTCGGCAGCGATTGCACAACCGGGCGAGGTATTCATTTTTATTTCTCAAACGGGCGAGTGGCCTGAGCTCGTCGATGCCCTTGACCGGTGCAGGGCACAGGGCGTCGGCACGCTGGCATTTACACGCCGCGGGTCGGAACTGGCAGCTCGGGCTGACCTGGTTTTTGATTGCGAAGTCGGGGAGAACACCCACATTTACACGCCGATGAACTCTCGTCTTGCGACCCTGGCACTGCTCGATGCACTCCAGGTCTCACTTGCCATCATCATGGGGCAACCCGCGGAGATGAATCTGCGCGAGACCAAGACCGTGTTGAACGATCATCTGAAAGATCGAGCACAGTCTGCCCGCCGATTGAGAACTCGCTCAGCCTGACGAGCGAGCGCCCGGAAGATCAGCGACACGCGCGCAGTTGATCAATCTTCCATCGCACCATAGATGATATTTTTCAGCTGTCCGCGAAAATTGAAAGTCGCCGAGGGCATGAGCTGGGTCATGAAAACCACAACCATATCCTCGACTGGGTCGATCCAGAAAATGGTCGAAGCTGCGCCACCCCAGTAATAGTCCCCTCGGCCTACTGCACCTGTGCCGACTTCGCCTAGAGACATGGCAAATCCGAGACCAAAACCGACGCCTTCGTAAGCTGTCTCCGAAAAATCGCCCATGGCAAGGCTTGCCAGATCACCGCCGAGCGGCAGATGATTTTGATGCATCATACGCAGCGTTCGTGACCCGATAATCCTCTCGTCGCCTACACGACCTTCAAGTCGCAACATTTCACAGAACTTCAAATAATCGGACAAAGTGCCCGTCAAACCGCCCCCGCCGGAGAAGAAAGTAGGGTGCTTCAGGTAGGTGCTTGACGCAGGGTCGTCAATTAATTTGAGCGTTTTATCCCGGCGTCGTTGATAGTTGGCCGCGAATCGATCAACTTTCTCAGGCGCAACCGAGAAACTGGTGTCGTTCATACCCAGCGGATCAAAGATGTGTGCTTGAAAGTACTCATCCAAGGGCTGACCTGAGAGCGCTTCGACCAAATGCCCGCAAACGTCGGTGGCAAAAGAGTATCTCCAGCGCGTGCCGGGCGAATAAAAGAGTGGTAATTCGCTCAATTGCTCAACGAACCCGCCGAGCGTCGCGCCTTCACCACGATTGATCCCAGACTTTTGGTACGCGAGATCCACTGGATGATCTGTCCACCCGTAAGACAGGCCCGCCATGTGGCTCAACACATGACGAAAGGTGACGGGGAAATCTGGTGCTTTCAGCTCAAGGTTATCGCCTTCACCGCCTACGTAGACCTTTTGCTTCTTCCAACTCGGGATAACGCGATGCACCGGGTCGTTAAGCTGAAAGAGCCCTCGCTCGTAAAGCTGCATCAGCGCGATGGATGTGATCGGCTTCGTCATCGAGTAGATTCTGAAGATGGTGTCGTCGCGCATGGGCTTGCTGCGCTCAATGTCCATTTGCCCGAGTGCCGCCGAGTAACCAAGATAGCCGTGCCGAGCCACAGCCACCTGACAGCCAGCAATCTTCTGCGGCTCAATGTAATTGCGCTCGAGAAATTCAGTGATGCGATTCAGTCGATTCGCGTCAAATCCTGCGTGTTCTGGGGAATATTCCATAGCCCTGTTCTCCTCCCAATTGAGCTCGCAAGATACCACGAACCCTGCGCATGAAACCCAACTTCTAGCGCAGGAAGAACGATCGATTCCACATCATCTGAATGCTACTGGGTTCCCCAAATTGGCTTGCGCAAACAGGCTTGAGTGTCATGGGGAAGCAGTGCAATCTGCGCGAATGTTCACTTGAGATCACACTTCAATGACCCTTCTAACCTCACCAGCCGCAACACCTCTGCCTCCGTCCTTCGCAATCCACGCTCGACTTCAGTCGATGATCTCGATTTCAAGCATTGGGTGGTCTTTGGCCAAAGGGCTGATGTGCGTCTATGCCCGTGTGGGCAGTCTCTCTTTGGTCTGCTTGTGGATGGGCCTCAACGTCCCAACCGTCTCGGCCTCACCTTACGAACCTGAAGACCTTTATTTGTTCGAACGTCTCAGCGAACCGGCGCTATCCCCCGATGAAGCATGGGTTGCTTATGTGGTTTCTAAAAAGCTTGAGAATGAGGACGAATATCAATCTCAAATCTGGCTTAGCCATCTTGAAACAGGCCGAGCCCACGCCGCGACTGCCGAGCCTCACGGCGCCGGGACCCCTCGATTTTCTCCCGACGGAGAATGGCTCGCGATGCTTGCAGAACGTCCAACAGGTAAAGGCGAAGAGACCTCGGCTCAAGTCTGCCTCCTCCCCATGACGCAGCCGGGCGCACTGACCTGTGTGACCGATGTCGATGATGGCGTCATCGACTTTGTCTTCTCGCCCGATAGCCAATCGCTTGCGCTCGTCATCGAACCGAAATCAGACAACAAGCCCGCGTATATTCCCGAGGACACGGCAGCGCCGATTGTCTTGGATCGTTTCTTATTCAAACACGACAACGCCGGGTATCTTCAAAACACCACAAAACAGCTAGTGCATTTCGATCTTGAAACCCAGACCTCG
>Ga0255780_10000529_pt1 | contig 36838 bp, 36 predicted proteins | sample 071ome_32_FD_179978 | JGI IMG/M metagenome (GOLD analysis project Ga0255780, IMG submission 179978) | Coastal salt marsh microbial communities from the Groves Creek Marsh, Skidaway Island, Georgia - 071405AT metaG (version 2) | ecosystem: Environmental > Aquatic > Marine > Intertidal zone >... | reverse complement strand
AACTGGCCAACGGGAGACGCGGCACGTGCACCTAAGGTTCGATCACGATCCCTTGTGAGGGATCGACCTTGCCGCCGACCATCTCCAGATAGGTCTGACGCGCGGCTTCCAGCCCTGAGTGCTTCTCGATCGTTACACTGTCACCAACATCGGCAAGGAAGCCTTTCCACGCCTTGGCCATCATAGCGCCGGCATCCTGCGGACTGTGTTCCTTGAACAGGGCAACCGCATGGTCAGGTGCAAAGAACAGCGTAGGCGTCGGTCCAGGAAGTCCACCCGCTTCACCCGCTGGCCCGCGGCGCTGCTCGATATGCGTAACACCCACAAGACATGAGTATTTCAGATTCTTTCCGAAGTGTTCGTGAATGTTCGCCAGCACTTTGCCATTCCCGGCGAAATCGACCGACACCGCTGGGCCAAGCGACATCCGCCCGACCTCTTTATAAGCGAACACTTGATCATAGAGACCCGTCGCCTCGACAAAATCGACATTGCCTTCCGATGTCAGTCCAATGCGCTTGATATGCGGCGAATTCTGCTTGGCGACGCTGGCGAGGCCCATCGCGGTCTTGGAAGAGGCGCTGGTCATGATAACCCGGTCTGCCTCGAACCAACCTTCGCTGCGCATGAAATAGTCGATCAGGAAACCGGTTTTGAACAGCGGCCCGAAGATCATCCGTTCGCCTTCGCGGGCCGGATCATGTTCGGGATCGGCATTGAGGCGCGAATACTGGTTGTAAATCGGCGGCAGCGGCTGACGATAGTCAGTCATATCCACGAAGCCACTGGCCGAGACTTTGCCGGGCACCACGTCGAGATGCGACGCCATTGGCAGATAGCCATAGACACGCTCACCCACGGCAATTTCATCCGAGTTGCTCTCGATCACTTTGGCGTGACCCCACATGGGTACGATGCCGAAGCCATCCGGCGCAGGGAAAAACTTCCAATAGCCGATTTGCTCGCCCACCACTGCGTAAGTGATATTGTTGGATGTGACCGAGAAGCTTTCGACCTCCAGCCGCACCGCGCCATCTGCAAGCTTGGTCGAGGGCACTTCGACCAGTGTGGCGGAGTTCAGATCATCGCGGCGTACATGGACTTGAGTCGGCATATTCGGGTCTCCTCTTGAACCCTGCCTAACCTATTCCGGCTCGGTTTCCCAACGTGTTGGACGGATTGATTCGCGTTGCTGAGTCACGGCCATCCACGCTGACAAATCCGGGCATTGCGCGATCCCGACCTCGCCCTGCGGGGTCAGCTGCACGCCGCGCAAAACGCAGTAGAAGAAGACATCTGCCAGGTCGAAACTGCCTGTTGTCCAGGCGCCATCCTTTGCGATTTCGGCATCCAGAAATGCCAATGCGCGGGACATATAGGGCAGCGCTTGTTCAATCTTTTCGCGATCCAGCTCTGCGCCCATGTGTAATTGTGCATGATCCACGGCATCACCAGGCCATGCTCGAACAGCGGGAAGAGATAATTGTTTGCCATCGCGATCCAGCGATCCATCACCGCGCGTGCCGCAGGGTCGCGTGGCTGCAATGCGCCGGAGCTATGAGCATTGTCGAGATACTGGGTGATGCTGACGCTTTCGATCAGTTCGAGCCCGTCAACTTCCACCACCGGAACCTTGCCGAATGGATGGCGGTTTTGCGGCGAATGCGCGGAAGTGGGGACCGTCTCGTGGCTAAGGCCCGCCTCTTCGCAGGTGATCTGAACGATGCGGGTATAGGTCGAAATGACGGTGCCAAAGATACGGACTTCGGCGGTCACCATTTATTCGCCCGAAGAATCTGCGTTATCGAGTTCGCTCTGCAAGCCCTTAAGGCATCGCCGAACTCATTCAGTCTTACCGAGAACGCTTCCATCCGGGAAATGCAGTCATCGCTCTCAGCAACGATCTCTGCCAGGCTCGCAAGCTCCAGATGTTCAGCAGCGGCGGTACTGAAATCGATCTCCGACACTACTTCAAAGCGTCCGATAAAATAAGACATAGCCGCAATGACTCCAGCTTGGCGGCTTCCCTCTGACTTACCACCGACCAACGCGACAAATATTGCGCAGTCGAGGTCCTGTTCGGGGCTGGCATCCTGAATGGGATCTTGAGCGGTGGAAGCTTCCTCAGCATGAAGTGAAGCGGGCAATAGGCCCAAGGCGATCGCAAGAATGATATGTTTCATGCAATCGCCCTAAAGCCCTTGGCCTTAATAAATCACTTTATTCCAATGCTATACCCGCATTGGCATCAGAACATAGAGCGCCGGGCTCTTGTCATCCTTGCGGATCAGCGTTGGCGCGCCGGCATCGGCAAGGTGTAACTCCACCGTGTCGCTGTCGATCTGGCTCAGAATATCCTTCAGGTAATTGGCGTTGAAGCCAATCTCGATCGGGTCCGCGCTGTAATCCGCCGCCAGCTCTTCCGCTGCAGTGCCATTGTCAGGCGAAGTGACGGAAAGAGTGACCTTGTCTGCATCCAGGCTCATCTTGACCGCGCGGGTTTTCTCCGTGGCAATTGTTGCCACACGATCGACGCCTTGGAAAAAGCTTTTTGGATCGACTTTCAGCAGCTTATCATTGCCTGTCGGAATAACACGGCTGTAATCAGGGAAAGTCCCGTCGATCAGCTTGCTGGTCAGAACAACACCGCCTTCACCGCCCAGCGTGAAGCGGATCTTGCTGGCAGACAGATCGATCTGGACGTTACCGTCCATGGATTCTTCCAGCAGTTTGCGCAATTCGGCCACGGCTTTACGCGGCACGATAACGTCAGGCATGCCTTCCGCGCCATCGGGACGGGCAAGCGTGAAGCGCGCAAGGCGATGGCCGTCGGTCGCTGCAGCTTTCAGCACAGGTTGATCATCGTCCGTAACATGCAGGAAGATACCGTTGAGATAGTACCGTGTTTCCTCGGTCGAGATGGCAAACCGCGTGCGGTCAATCAACTCGGCCAATAGTTTGGCGGGTAGTTCAAAACTTGTCGGAAGGTCGCCCTCAACAATGACCGGGAAATCATCGCGCGGCAAAGTGGGCAGCTTGAAGCGGCTGCGCCCTGCTTTAACTTCCATGCGATTGTCGGCTGTCTCCAGACTTACCTGGCTGCCCTCGGGCAGTTTGCGTGCGATGTCGAACAGCAAGTGTGCAGATACAGTGATCGCACCGGGCGTTTCCACTGAAGCCGCGGCCATGTTCTCGACCACTTGCAGATCAAGGTCAGTCGCCATCACTTTCAGCGTGCCGCCGTCGCTCGCGTCGATCAGAACATTTGACAGAATGGGAATAGTGTTGCGGCGCTCTACCACCGACTGAACGTGAGAGAGACAACGCAGCAGCGTCGCGCGTTCGATTGTGGCCTTCATCGGTCCTACTCAATCCTTCTAGTGCGCACTGAGGGCCGGAATCGCTCCCCAGCGCCGGAAAACCGTGACTGACTTTAGCGCAAGCAGCAAAGGCGGCAAGTTCATGCGGCTTTGAGCGGCGATTCCTTGGGGAAAAAGGGGAAATTCTGCCCCAATCCCGGACAAATCACCCCAACATCGCCATGCCGCCGTTTACGTGCATGGTCTCGCCGGTGATGTAGCCGGCCTCGCGGCTGGTCAGAAACGCCACTGCAGCGCCGATATCGTCGCCCTCGCCCATGCGTCCCATAGGGATGCGGGCGTTAAGCGCTTCTTTCTGCGCGTCGGGCAATTGATCGGTCATGGCGGTACGGATGAAGCCCGGCGCGATGCAATTGGCGGTGATGCCGCGGCTCGCAACTTCTTGCGCAAAGCTCTTGGTCATGCCGACGATGCCCGCCTTGGCAGCGGCATAGTTCATCTGACCCGGGTTACCCGTAGCGCCGACCACACTGGTGATCGAGATGATCCGGCCAAAGCGGTTCTTCATCATCGGTCGGGCAGAGGCACGCATCAGGCGGAAGGTCGATTCGAGGTTGATGCGGATCACATCGTCCCATTCCTTATCCTTCATCCGCAATGCGAGATTATCGCGCGTGATACCCGCATTGTTGACGAGAATATCGATCCCACCCAGCGTATCGAGCGTGGCCGGAATCAGTTCTTCGACCTGTGTGGTGTCAGACAGGTTGCAGGTAATCTCCACATGCTCACCATTGTCGTGCTCATATTCGTCGTTGAGTTGATCGCGAAACGCGCGAAGCTTGGCTGCATTTGATCCTGAGATGGCCAGCCGTGCACCTTGGCTAGCCAGCGCCTTGCAAATCGCCGAGCCAATCCCGCCACTTGCGCCGGTAACCAGCGCATTCATGCCATTCAATGAGAACATCAGGCGATCTCCTTCGCAAAATTCTCTATATCTTCCATTGTGATAAGGCTGGAAGTTGAAGCTACCTTGTCTATCCGGCCAACCATCGGCCCAAGCACCTTACCACCCAATTCAACGAAGTGCTCCACCCCGTCATCGCGCATTGCCAGCACGCTTTCACGCCAGCGAACCCGGCCGGTAACCTGTTCCACCAGTAAGCGCTGTTCCTCTGCCGGATCGGTGACCTTCCCCGCCGTCACATTGGCAAAAACCGGTAAGCTGAATGCGCCCGGTGGTGTCGCTGCCAAGGCTTCGGCCATACGGTCAGCTGCAGGCTGCATCAGCGAACAATGGAAGGGTGCGGACACCGGCAACGCAATCCCGCGCTTGATGCCGTGCTCTTTGGTAAGCGCAATCGCGCGGTTAATCGCGCCTTTATGGCCACTGATCACGACCTGAGTTGGGTCGTTGTCATTGGCAACCTCGCAGACTTCCCTGTCAGCGGCAGCTTCAGCCAAGGCAATAGCTTTATCGATGTCAGCACCAAGCAAGGCCGCCATCGCGCCCACACCAACCGGAACAGCTGCTTGCATCGCCTGCCCGCGCAGTTTCAGCAGCCGCGCAGTGTCAGCCAGCGAGAATGCGCCAACCGCACACAGCGCCGAATATTCGCCCAGCGAATGGCCTGCCACGCAAGAGCCCTTCTCTGCCAGCGACACGCCGAATTCGCGCTCAAGCACACGCAAGGTCGCAATCGCATTGGCCATGATCGCGGGCTGAGCGTTTTCAGTAAGTGTCAGCTGATCTTCGGGGCCGTCGCGCATGATCGCGGAGAGCTTTTGCGACAGCGCTTCATCTACCTCTTCGAAAACCTCACGCGCGGCAACGCTGGCTTCAGTAAGTTCGGCACCCATGCCAACCTTCTGGCTGCCCTGCCCTGGAAAAATGAAAGCTCTCATCAACGTCTCCTCTTGGGGAGCCGGTTAGTCGCCGGTCGGCGGACTCGCAAGGCCAAAGGGCACAATCCGGTTCTCTGCCGTATGGCCAATCTGTGCCCGTCCAAGATAGGGTATTCCGGCTCGCGCGCACCAGAATTTGGCAATATCTTCAGCTTCTTGCCCGAATTCGCGATCATTCTCAGGAACAGCGGTAACGCTGCCCAACCTCAAGCCCGCAATCCGGGGCAGCGCATTGGCAATGTGGAAAAACAGCCGGTCAACCGAATAGAGATGTTCGCTCACTTCCTCGACCATCACGATATGCCCGTCCAGCTTGGGCATCAGCGGTGTCCCGACGATCATCGCAAGCGTGATGAGGTTAAATGCAACCGCGGGAGTTTGCCCATCAAGGCTCGGCTCTAGCCCGCTGCCATCGCCCAAGAACCAGCGCAACACGCGCCGCACTGCTTCGCGGCCAGTCTGGCTTCGCGCGCTGACCGGCATCGAGCCGTGGACCGGTTGGCCGATGCCGTGCCGATAGAAGGCTGCCAGCAAATAACCCATGTCGGAAAAGCCGACATAGGTTTTTGCGCGTGCAGCCGCGTTCATTCGAGCAACAGCGGCTTCTGCAATCCGGTTGGAACCATAACCGCCCTTGGCGAACCAGATAGCGTCATATTGCGGGTCATTGGCCAATTCGACCAAGGCTTCGAGCCGCTCGATATCCGTTCCCGCGAAATGCCCGGCGCCCAGAAAGCATTGCTCGTGAAAATGGATCGAATGCTGCGGAAATTCGTCAGCCACCAGCGCTTCGGCCGCTTCGGCATGCTCACGGGTGATCGCAGTGGCAGGTGCACAGACAGCAATTCTGGTCATCTTGCTACTGTGCCCGCTTGTCTTGCTGCGCACAACTCAATACCGCACCGAGTATGAGTGAATTCCCCACCTATAACGAATTGTTACAGCGCCCGTTCTTCTTCTGCGGGATCGGCGGTTCAGGTATGCTGCCGCTGGCGCAAATCCTGGCCGGGCAAGGCGCGCAAGTCGCAGGCTCTGACCGTTCGCGTGATCAGGGTCGCACGCCTGAGAAATTTGCTTCGCTCGAGGCTCAGGGTTTCAAGCTGTATGCGCAAGATGGCAGCGGGATCACCTCCAAGGATCAAATCCTCGTCGCTTCCGCCGCAGTGGAAGACACCGTGCCCGAAATGGTGCGGGCAAAAGAGCTTGGCTGCTTGAAACTGACCCGCGCAGAATTGAACTCTATCCTGTTCAACACCAGCGGTGCGGGGATCGCGATTGCCGGCACCAGTGGCAAATCGACTGTTACCGGCATGCTAGGCTGGATCATGCATGTCGCAGGCCGCGAGCCAACGATCATGAACGGCGCGGTGATGAAGAACTTCGTTACTGAAGATCACCCAATCGCCAGCGCGGTTGTGGGCGGACGCAGCATTTACGTCAGCGAAGTAGATGAAAGCGACGGTTCGATCGCGCTCTATCGCCCTGCTGTCGGCGTGTTGCTAAACGTCAGCCTCGACCACAAGAGCATGGACGAACTGCGCGTGCTTTTCGCGGAATATCTTCACCGCAGCCGGATCGCCGCAATCAATGCCGACGATGCAGAGGCGCTCGCACTGCTACCGCATGCAAAGGAAGTGATCACCTTCGGAATCGAACAGGAGAAAGCGCAAATCGGCATCGTGCCGGGGAGCATTGCCGATGGCCCGATCCGGCAAGCCGCCGTGGTGGTGGACCGCCACCATGGCAGTGAACACCCTCTCGTCCTGCATATGCCGGGGCGGCACAATCTCTCGAATGCACTGGCCGCGATTGTAGGCGCAGCCTGTGCAGGCGTGCCGGTTGGCGTGGCGGTAGAAGCGCTAGCGAGCTTTGCGGGATTGGCCCGCCGTTTCGATATCATCGGTACTTCGTCCAGTGGCGTGACCGTGATCGACGACTTCGGCCACAATCCGGAGAAATGTGCCGCGACATTGCGTACGCTGAAGTCATCTCCCGGCCGCGTGATCGCTTTTTTCCAGCCGCATGGATACGGGCCGCTGCGCCAGATGGGCGCGGAACTGGCCGAGACATTCGCCCGCGAACTGGACACCGACGATATCACGATCATGTGCGATCCGGTCTATTTCGGGGGCACAGTCGACCGCAGCGAAGGTACCGAGCGGATTATTGCGATGATCACAGAAGCTGGCGGAACCGCAGAGCACATTGCATCCCGAGAGCAATGCGGCACAAGGATTGCCCAAATCGCTCAACCGGACGACCGAATCGTGGTGATGGGCGCGCGGGACGACACGCTGACAAGCTTTGCCTGCTCCATCCTGAGCAAAATCGATGATGGAGCAGATTGACACAGGCGGCTAACCCGCCTGAATGACACCGCGCGATTTTTCCCTCGACACGCTGTTCCGTGCCAATGCACTGCGGCTCGCGAACCGCGAAGCGACAGTGGATGGCTTGCAACGATTGACCTGGGCCGAACTCGACCAGCGGGTCGAGAATCTGGCGCATTGGCTGGTAGCGAAAGGTATTGGAGCGGGTGACCGCGTCGCGCTGCTCCTCACCGATGGTACGCCTTTCGTCACCACCCTGCTCGCTTGCGGGCGGATCGGCGCGATTGCGGTGCTGCTCAACTGGCGGCTCGCCCCGGGCGAGATCGGCTGGATCATGGGCAATGCCGAGCCGAGCCTGACGTTCGCCAATCCGCGCTTCGAGCACCTCCTTGGTCAGAGCGGAGCCGGCGAAGCGGTGCTGGTCGATGAGCAACACGATCCACAAAGCCTGTTCGAAAGCATCGTCGCCCATGATCAGCCACGCCAGACGCTGCCTCAACTGACGCCCGATCGCCCTCTATACATGATGTATACCAGTGGCACGACGGGGCGGCCCAAGGGGTGCCTGCAAGCCTCCAGCGCGGTCGCAACGTCCGCGCTCGGCATGTGCACCCGCCGCGGCTGGACGCATCGCGAGCGCTTACTTTCCGTCAACCCGCTGTTCCATGTCGTGGGCATGCAACAGATAGCGGCGATGATTGCTTGCGGCGGCACGATGGTGTTTGCCGGGCGCGATGACGACGCGGCAGCTATGCTCGACCTGCTCCACCGTGAGGATTGCACCACCACCAGCGCCTTCCCGCAAATTCTGTTGCCATGGCGCGCGATGGAGCCGCTGCGCGATGGCGCGATCCCGCTGACGAATTACACCGGCGGCGCTGGCCCGGGCTTTGTCCCGCTCTACGAATTCCTCGGCCAGGAATGGGATTGCGAGGTGGTGGGCGGATATGGCCAGACCGAGATTTGCGGTTTTGCCACCGCCATCGACTATCCCGACATGTGCGATCACCCGCGCTCGATCGGCTGGGCAATGCCACATGTCGAATTCACAATCCTTGATCCGGATGGCAACCAGCTGCCGACCGGCGAAGAAGGCGAAATCTGCATGCGCGGGCCGACTGTGATGCTGGGATATTGGCGAAATCCTGATGCGACCGAAGCCGCGCTAGGCCATGGCTGGCTGCGCAGCGGCGATCTGGGCACGATGGACGAGCACGGGCTTATCTATCTTCTTGGCCGCTCGAAAGAGCTAATCAAGACCGGCGGCGAGAATGTTTATCCAGCCGAAGTCGATGCAGTTTTCCAAGGGATGGATGAAGTCGCCGATGCGGGATGCTGTGGCGTGCCCGACCGACAATGGGGCGAAGCGGTGAAAGCCTTCGTTGTGTTGAAACCCGGCATGGAGCTGACCCGGGAGGAAATTGCCACGCGATTCAAGTCACAGATCGCAGGATACAAGCGCCCGCGCTACATCGAGTTTGTTGACCAGTTACCTCGCGACATGCTGGGCAAGCTGCAGCGGCTTGAGCTCAGTCAACGCCCGGTCACGCCGGATCAAGCGGCTTAGCGTCGCTGTTGTAAACTAGGACCAGAATTAGCCCTCGCCAGCGAAAAGCGGACGGACCGCTAACGACCCAGTAGCGGACGAAGCGAACAGCCGAGGTCAAAAGCAGAACCGGCCAGGCAGGTAGTGAATGAACTTACGATATATCGCCGCAAAAAGTCCTTTGATCAGAAAATACCTACCGCAAGTTCGGCCCAGATAGCGAGAAACACAAATACAATGAAGCCAACTGCCAGTCCCCTCTGAAGGTCTGTCTTCGAATGTCGGGCTGACACCTCCAATGCGACTCCCGCAATGAATAGGATCAACCCCATGGCGCCGAAATCCTCGTGGCCCCAGTTAACCTCGCTAGTGAACTGCATCGCAATGGCGGGAGCAAACAGTATGACTGAAGCAAATAGCAAGAAAAGCCATCTAACAACTTGATGGGGCATAAAGGATTTGCTTCGCAACATCTTGCCATCTCCAGATTTCTTACCACAGCACTCGCGGACCGAGCCAACGCTATACCCAGCATGCTGTCCCCCCTGTGAACGTGACCGGCCGCCTAAAGGATTCAATGCGATTTTCGCATATGATACGTATGTCCGCTTTCCACCCCAAAAACAGACGATAGCCCAAGCTCTACGAAAAGCTGAATGCAGCCATTCAGTTCTGACTGCTTTCCAGTGCCTTCCGGCCTTCTTCTTCGCGGGCGAAAGCACGTTGGTAGGCGTCGCGCGAGGTTAGCCGGTCACGATAGGCCTTCAGACTGTCCGGCACCCCCTCATCCAGCCCGACGCTCTTCGCCAGGATCAGTGCATAGCCACAGCAAATGTCCGCCACGGTGAACCGGTCGGCGCACAAATACTCACGCCCGTCCAGCCGCTGCTCCAGCTTTACCAATCGTTTCCAGAACCATTTGGCATAGGCCTCGCCCGCTTCGGCCCAGCCCTTGTCCTTTTCGAAGATCGCGAACCGCATATAGACCGTTTGCGGAAAAGTGATCGTGGCATCCGCGTGATAAGTGAAATCGCAATATTGCGCGTAATCGGCCTCGCCTGGCGCGATGACCAGGTCACTCCGCCCGTTCTTGCTCGCCAGATAATGCGCGACGGCACAGCTTTCGGTCATCTGCGCATCACCATCAACCAGCATGGGCACAGTGCCCAACGGATTGATCTCCAGATACTCAGGCGCAAGGTAGCGCGGCGGGAACGGCAAAATTTTCAGGTCGATATCGACGCCCGCTTCTTCCGCAGCCCATGTCGCGCGCAGCCCGCGTGAACGCGCGCATGTGTAAAGTGTTGGCTTGGCGCTCATCAATGTGCCTCCGCATTCTTGCCAAATCGATGACCCATATGAGCGACATTGTGCAGCGCAAAGGCGATGACCGCGCCCAGGATCAGCCCGAAAATCGCTGAGACCCCGGCATATGTCAGCCAGCCAAACACTCCGCCCATGGCCCCTGCCATACCGGCAACCGCATGTTCGGCGCCATGCGCAAGATCCGAAAACAAATGGAACCCGATTTCATGCGTGCCATGTAGGATTATCCCCCCGCCAACCCACAGCATGGCGATGGTCCCAACGAAGGACAGCGCGACCAGCAGCTTTGGCATTGCTTGCAAAAGGAAATAACCGAAAGTCAGCGCAAAACCGCTCTTGCGCTGAACCAGTTGCAGCCCGACATCGTCCATCTTCACGATCAACGCGACTGCGCCGTAGACCGCAATCGTGATCGCAATACCCACCAGCGCAAGCGCCGCCGCGCGCACCCAGAAACTTTCACTGATGGTCGCTATCTCGTTCAGTGAAATCGCCATGATTTCAGCTGACAGGATAAGGTCGGTTCGGATTGCGCCGTTGATCCGTTCCTGCTCGAATTTCGCAGGGTCTTTGATCTCATCATCCACGGTCTTCCCGTGTTTTGCTCCGCCCAGCTTCTCCATAACCTTTTCCGCGCCTTCGAAGCACAGATAGCCACCGCCAAGCATCAGCAGAAAGATGATCGCTTGCGGCAGAAACCAGCTCAACGCCAGCGCACCTGGCAACAAGATCAGGAGCTTGTTCTTCAAGCTGCCCTTGGTGATGCTCCATATGATGGGCAGTTCGCGCTTCGGGCTTAGCCCGGTCACATAACTCGGCGTTACCGCCGCATCATCGATTACAACACCTGCGGCCTTGGTCCCCGCCTTGCTGGCTGCGACGCTTACATCATCGATAGAAGCCGCTGCCGCCCGCGCAATTACCGCGACATCGTCCAGCAAAGCCATTAAACCACCTGGCAAAGCGTGTCTCCCTCTTGAACTGCTGCGCCTGCCCTGCCCTTGCTTTGCCCGCATCGCAAGGCTTGCATTCGCGGTCAAAACCGTTATGTGCGCGCATCCCTTGCGTCGGAGTGCCGATTGTGGGGGTGTTTGTGAAGAAAGCCGGAGGGGCCCTGCGATCCGCGCGGGATTAGCCAACGATCGGCATAAATTGAAAGGAAGCAAGATGGCTCTCTATGAGCATGTCTTTCTCGCGCGTCAGGACCTGAGCCAGGCTCAAGTCGATGCGTTGGCGGCTTCGGCGACCGAAATCGTCGAGCAGAACGAAGGCAAGGTTACCAAAACCGAGACCTGGGGCCTTAAATCCCTCGCCTACAAGATTGACCGCAACCGCAAGGCACACTTTGTGCTGTTGAACATCGATGCCCCGGGCAGCGTTGTTGAAGAGCTGGAGCGCCAAACCCGTATCAACGAAGACGTGATCCGTTATATGACGATCCGCGTTGACGAGCACGAAGAAGGCCCGTCTGTCATGATGCGCAAGAATGACCGCGACCGTAAGCGTCGCTCTGACCGTGAGGAGCGCGACTAATGGCACGTCCTTTCTTCCGTCGCCGCAAATCCTGCCCGTTCGCGGGTGAAGGTGCGCCGAAAATCGATTATAAAGACACTCGCTTGCTGCAGGGCTTCATGTCCGAGCGTGGCAAGATTGTCCCAAGCCGCATCACCGCCGTCAGCGCGAAAAAGCAACGCGAACTCGCCAAGGCGATCAAGCGCGCGCGCCACATCGGCCTGCTGCCGTACATTGTTAAGTAAGAGGAGAAGACGACATGGATATCATTCTCCTCGAACGTATCGAGAAGCTGGGCACGATCGGTGACGTTGTTACCGTGAAAGACGGTTATGCGCGCAACTTCCTGTTACCGCAGAACAAAGCGCTGCGCGCGAACGAAGCCAATAAGAAGGTCTTCGAAGCGAACCGCGAACGTCTGGAAAAAGAAAACGCTGAAAAGCGCGGCGAAGCTGAAAAGCTGGGCGAAAAAGTTGCAGGCGCAGAAGTTGTTCTGCTGCGTGCATCGTCCAACGCTGGCCAGCTCTACGGTTCAGTCAACGTGCGTGACATGGTCGCTGGCCTGACCGCTCAAGGCCATGAGATCGACAAGAAGCAGGTTATCATGGGCGCACCGATCAAGACGATCGGTATGCACGATGTAACCGTTGCCCTGCACCCAGAGGTTCACGTCATCGTGAAAGCCAATGTGGCGCGCAGTGAAGACGAAGCCGAACTGCAAAGCCAAGGCGTCGATGTTCTCGCACAGATCTTCGAAGAAGAGCAAAAAGAGATCGAAGAAGCTGCAGCAGATACCCGTATCGACAACGCAGGTCTTGAGCCGGGCGAAATCCCTGTTGACATGCTGGAAGATGCCGCTGTCGAGAATATCGAAGCCGCCGCCGATGCAGAAACCGAAGAGGCAGCGCCTGCTGAAGAAACAAAGGAAGATGAAGCCTGATTGGCTCTCACTTCTTGACTCAAGGGGGCGCGGCCGAGAGGTCGCGCCTTTTTTGTAAGAAGGACCTGTCCGGCTATGCTGGCCCGTCTTTCCAACGTAAAATAACAATAATATGGATGAACGTATGGCCCCAATCCCGCAAATTCTCGAACAATTGCAACAGACCTATGACGAAGCCGTTTCGACGCTTCGTGAAGACGTGATCGCTTTCGGACGTGACGGCACAGTGCCACCACAACGCAAGCGAGAGGATGGCAGTTATGCCTATCCGCAGCTCACATTGCATTATTCGGGAGTTAGCGAGATCAAGGATCGCAGCCGCGCATTCGGACGGCTCGAGACGACGGGAACATATACCACCACAGTCACGCGTCCTGACCTGTTCGCTCCGTTTCTGGCAGAGCAGCTCGAGCTAATCGCCGATGAATATGAGATCGAGGTGGAAGTCGGGAAATCGCGGCAGGAGATACCCTTCCCCTATGTGCTGGACGGCGAAGCTGGCGCGGCGATGGTGGGCATCGCGCCGCAGGATATCGCGCAGCATTTTCCTTCAACCGATCTGTCGCTAATCGGAGACGAGCTGGCGGACGGGATCGAGTTTCACGAAGACGAGGCGATGCCGCTGTCCCTGTTTGACGGGCTGCGGACCGATTACTCGCTTGCGCGGTTGGCACATTACACTGGCACGCGCGTGGAGGATTTCCAGGACTTCATCCTGTTCACTAACTATCACCGCTATGTCGATGAGTTCGTAAACTGGGGCGCGCAGCAAATCTGCACCAAGGATGATGGCAGCGGTTATACCAGTCTGACAGGCGCGGGCGGCCTCAATATCAGCGAGTGCATCCACAATGCGCAGGAGCAACTGAACGACACTGCCTGGCGCAGACACCAGATGCCCGCCTATCACCTCATTCGTGAAGACAGCAAAGGCATTACGCTGGTCAATATCGGCGTGGGACCGTCCAACGCCAAGACAATCTGCGATCACCTGGCTGTGCTGCGCCCTCATGCCTGGATGATGATTGGCCACTGCGGCGGGGTTCGCTCAAGCCAGAAGATCGGCGATTTCGTGCTGGCGCACGCCTATCTGCGTGATGATCACGTGCTGGATAATGTCCTACCTCCCGAAATTCCGATCCCGCCGATTGCCGAAGTACAGCAAGCGCTGGCAGCCGCGGCGGAACAAGTTTCCGGCGTACAAGGTGCCAACATCAAACAACGCATGCGCACCGGCACAGTCGTGACCACAGACGACCGCAATTGGGAGCTGCACTATTCCAGCTCTGCCAAGCGTTTCTCGCAAAGCCGCGCTATTGCGGTAGAGATGGAAAGCGCCACTATTGCCGCCCAGGGCTATCGTTTCCGAGTGCCTTACGGCACGCTGCTATGCGTTTCGGACAAGCCGCTGCATGGTGAAATAAAGCTGCCGGGCCAGGCGAACAAGTTCTACGAGGAAGCGATCGCTGCACACCTCCAGATCGGCTTGGAGGCCTGCAATCGCCTGCGCGATGAAGGCGACCGTTTGCATAGCCGCAAGTTGCGCGCGTTCAACGAGCCGCCGTTTAGGTAATTTGGATCAAGCGACAGCGGTTCCTTCGATCTCGATCATGATGTCAGGATCGAAAAGGCGCTCTACACTAAGTAGGGTTGCTGAAATCTGTGCCCCGGCTGCACCGTGAAGCGCCATAGTCTGTTCGGCCGAGGCCACGAACGCGTCCACATCAGTGGTGTAGAAGTTGAGGCGCACCAGATTCTGAGGTGTCATCCCGGCCGAATCGAGCGCATCGACCAGATTTTGCCAGGCGAGCTTGTATTGCGCGACGATGTCTCCGGCATGCATCGCATGACCATCTGCATATGTCGCGGTCTGGCCGCTCAGGTAAAGCGTTCGCGTAGCACCTTGCACTTCGACCGCATGGTTGAGGCCAAAGCCTTGAAGCCATGGTGTTGGATTGTGAACTTTGGACTGCATCTGTTTACCCCTTGCCCTTCGCCAAGAAGCCGCATGTCTGCGCGCCAATCGGGCAAATTGAAAGGGGGCAATCATCAAGCACCAGAACCGGTGCCCGGGCCCGGACATTTGCCGGGCAAGCGATTATCGCGCTTTACGGCAGGCGGAAAAGGGTGAAGATGGTTGCAGGAGAAGACAGCCCCGCAGGATGCATTCGGGAAGACCGGACTTCGCTATCCGTGCAGGTGAGGGAGAATGATCATCGCAGAATTGAGCGCGGCCGCGCCCGCTGAAATGCCGGCACAGGGCCTTCCTGCCTCTGAAGGCTTCGGCACGCCAGGCTATCGGGCTTACGTCTTGAGCGCACTGCTGATCGTCTACATCTTCAATTTCATCGATCGAACGATCGTCAACATACTGACCGAGCCGATCAAGCTGAGTTTCGGTCTGGAAGATTGGCAGATGGGGCTGCTGGGCGGCCCGGCATTCGCGGTGCTTTATACATTCCTGGGATTGCCGATTGCCCGTGTGGCAGAGCGCAAGAACCGGGTGGTTATCATTGCGCTGGCAGTGGCCGTCTGGAGCCTGTTTACGGCGTTGTGCGGGTTTGCCATGTCATTCCTGATGCTGTTTCTGTTTCGCGTAGGAGTGAGCATTGGCGAGGCTGGCTGCACACCACCGGCACAATCGCTGATCGCCGACTATTTCAAACCCTCAAAACGAGCGACCGCGGTCTCGATTTACGCTTTGGGCGTCCCGCTAGGCGGCATGCTCGCATCGGTATTCGGCGGACAAATCGCGGGGATGCAAGGCGCGGACTTTGGCGCATGGATCGCCTCGATCGGCCTAGGCGGTCTGTTCGGCGACCTTGACTGGTCACAGGTCGAAGGCTGGCGGATCGCCTTTGTTGTTGTCGGCATCCCGGGCCTGCTGCTGTCATTGATCGTCTGGCGCAGTATAAAGGAACCTCCGCGCGGCTACACTGATCCGGCTGCCCTGCAGGGACTGGAAAAGGCGAGCTTCAAGGAAGCGCTTGGCGTGCTGATGAAAAAGCCTGCCTATCGCCATGTGGTGATCGGCGCGACGCTGGCGTCTTTCGTGGGCTATGGCGTAGGGCAGTTTACGACCTCGTTCCTTATCCGGACCCACGAGCTTTCAATCCAGACCGCGTCATTGCTGTTCGGCATCATCTTGGGCTTGATGGCTGCAATCGGTGTTTTCAGCTCTGGTTGGCTCTCCGACAAACTGGCCAAGCGCTATCCCAAGGCATTGTCGTGGATTCCGGCTTTGGGAATGGCCACTTCGGTACCGCTTTATGCGTTTGGTTTCCTGACAGACAACCTGTGGCTCGCGATGCCGCCGCTGATGATCGCGGCAATGATCCATTATTTCTACCTCGGCCCGATGTATGCTGTCTCAGGCGGGGTCGCCGACAGCCGGATGCGCGCGACATCGGTTGCGATCACGCTTTTCGTAGTCAATCTGCTGGGGTATGGCTTGGGACCACCACTAATCGGAGCATTGTCGACGCTACTAAAGGCAGCGTTTCTGGATGCGCAGGGTCTGGGCCTGACCCTGGAGGCGTGCAAACCATTGCTTGCCATTGCTTCCGACGTGAGCGTTACAGCAACTGCATCTCAAGCGAGCGAGATCGCCGCCTGCGCCAGCGCGGATGCGCGCGGGCTACAATGGTCAATCGTGATCTTTATCTGCGGCTATGCCTGGGCGGCTTTGCATTATTTACTGGCTGGACGGACACTGCAGCAGGATATGGTTGCGAATTCAGCCGAGTGAGACCAAGCGCATCTTCCGCTTTTCAGCGCAGCCTGCAAACGCTAGGCCAAGCCTATGACTGACATGACCAGCACCATCTACGTACTGAACGGGCCGAACCTGAACCTGCTCGGTCTGCGCGAGCCGGATATTTACGGCTCGGATACACTTGATGACATTGCGGGCATGCTGGAGGATCGCGGGCGCGAACTCGGTTTTGAAATCGACATGCGGCAGACCAATCACGAAGGCATGCTGGTCGATTGGCTGCATGAGGCGCAGGCCGAGGGTGCGCGCGCCGTGCTGCTGAATGCAGCGGCCTATACCCATACCTCGATCGCGCTGCTCGATGCGATCAAGGCCATCCGCACGCCAGTTATTGAGGTGCATTTGTCCGATCCCACCATTCGCGAAGAATTCCGGCATATTTCATATGTCGGCAAAGCCGCCGCGAAATGCGTGCAAGGTCACGGGGCAAAGAGCTATCTTATCGCCCTGGAAGCGGTCGCAAACGGAGAAGTTTGACCTGCCAATCGTAGAGGCCAGTTTGCGAAAAGTCGTACACTGCCTCTTGCCAGCCACAATTTGCACGAATAGTCACGCCTGCAACCAAATATTGAGGGGCAATAATGGCCGAACGTAAATCTGCCGGTGGTCGCAATTCCGGCATGAATATCGATAGTAAGCTTGTTCGCGAGCTTGCCGAACTACTCAATGAAACCGGGCTTACCGAAATCGAAGTCGAAGATAACGACCGCAAGATCCGCGTTGCACGCGGAGGTTTTGTGGCATCGGCTGCGCCTGCTCAGATGGTCGCAGCGCCAGATCCGACACCCGCAGCGGCACCTTCGGCGGCGGCTCCTGCGGCGGCAGCTGAAGCAGCACCCGCGGCCGATCATGGCGATGCGGTCAAGTCGCCCATGGTCGGCACGGCCTATCTCGCGCCCGAGCCGGAAGCGTCAAACTTTGTCGCCGTCGGTGACAGCGTGAAAGAAGGCGATACCCTTCTGATCGTTGAGGCGATGAAAGTGATGAATCCGATCACAGCCGACAAGGCCGGCACTATCAAAGCTATCCTGATCGATAACGGGCAGCCGGTCGAATTTGACCAGCCGCTCGTTGTAATCGGCTGAGGCAGCGCGATGTCAATCAAACGCATACTGATCGCCAATCGCGGCGAAATTGCGCTGCGCATCCACCGCGCGGCGCACGAGATGGGGATAGAAACAGTCGCAGTGCACTCCACTGCCGATGCGGACGCGATGCATGTAAGGCTGGCGGATCACGCCGTGTGTATCGGTCCACCGGCCGCGACGGACAGCTACCTTAATGTTGCAAACATCATTTCGGCGGCCGAAGTGTCGCAATGTGACGCGATCCATCCAGGCTATGGTTTTCTCTCGGAGAATGAGAAATTCGCCGAGATCGTCGAAGCGCATGACATCAAGTGGATCGGCCCCAAGCCTGAACATATCCGCACAATGGGTGACAAGGTCGCGGCCAAGCAAACCGCCGGTGCTCTGGGCTTGCCATTGGTGCCGGGCAGCGATGGCGCGGTTTCCGACTATGATGAAGCCAAGAAGATCGCCAAGGAAATTGGCTATCCGGTGATCATCAAGGCAGCGTCTGGCGGCGGTGGCCGGGGCATGAAGGTCTGCGAAAGCGAAGACACCATCGAAACGCTGATGAAGCAGGCGGGCAGCGAAGCGAAAGCCGCTTTCGGCGATGCGACGGTCTATATTGAAAAGTATCTCGGCAATCCGCGCCACATCGAATTTCAGGTGTTCGGCGATGGCAAAGGCAATGCTATCCACCTGGGTGAGCGCGACTGCTCGCTCCAGCGCCGCCACCAGAAAGTGCTGGAGGAGGCCCCCTCCCCCGTAATCAGCCATGAAGAGCGGATGCGCATGGGCGAGGTCTGTTCCAAGGCCATGCGCGACATGGGTTATCGCGGCGCAGGCACAATCGAATTCCTATGGGAAGACGGCGAGTTCTACTTCATCGAAATGAACACGCGGCTTCAGGTCGAACATCCGGTGACCGAGGCGATTACCGGCGTTGATCTTGTGCGCGAACAAATCCGCATTGCAGAGGGCAAGCCGCTATCGGTCGCGCAGGAAGACCTCGAGTTCAACGGCCACGCGATCGAATGCCGCATCAATGCCGAAGACCCGTTCACCTTCGCTCCATCACCGGGCAAGGTGACATACTATCACCCGGCTGGCGGCATGCATGTGCGGGTCGATTCTGGGCTCTATGCCGGTTATTCAATCCCGCCTTACTATGACAGCATGATTGCCAAGCTGATCGTCTATGGCCGCAATCGCGAAGGCTGCATCATGCGCCTTCGCCGCGCGCTGGAGGAAATGGTTGTCGAAGGCGTAAAGACCAATATCCCGCTACATCAGGAATTGCTGCATCAGGATGATGTGCTCAGCGGTGACTATTCGATCAAATGGCTCGAAGACTGGCTGACAAAGCGCGAGGATTGAGCGCCATTTTTCGAAAGGTAGATCAGATTACCTTCAGCGTTGGTGGCCCAAAACGATCCTATTCCGGTTGCTTCAACTTGAACCAACACTTCGGAAGGCCTCGCGTGCGACGCAGGGCTTCAGGATACGTTTTTGCTCTTCTTTGACTGGCGCACTCGCTTTTTGAGGCTGAATGCCATACCCTTGCGACCCCTGTTATAGACCGGGCTTTTACCCTTAGTTCCTCAACTGGCTTTGTTTATGACAGTCGGGTTACAACGAAGGCATGTAGAATTCGTTACTTTTCAGCGGGGCCTGAGTCGCTCCGAGGGCTGTGAGAACTGGGCCTGGAAACTATCTTGTTTCAATGCCTTGAGAAGGCTTACCGCTACAGCGGTACGCCCGGTTCATGCTTCGCGGTTCGGATAGTTAGCGAGGTCTTCACACTTTCCACATTCGGTGCCGGTGTGAGCTTGCTGGTCAGGAATTCCTGAAAGCTCTGCAAATCGCGGCTGACAACCTTCAGGATAAAGTCGATCTCGCCGTTGAGCATATGGACTTCACGAACTTCGGGCAGCTCGCGCATCGCGTCTTCAAACTCCCGCAATGCGCTTTCCGCCTGGCTCTTGAGACTGACCATCGCGAAGACTGTAATCGCAAAGCCTAGCTTGGAGGCGTCCAGATCGGCGTGATAGCCGCGAATGACGCCTTCTTCTTCAAGCCCGCGCACGCGGCGCAGACATGGAGGGGCAGTCAGACCGACACGTTGTGCCAATTCGACGTTTGTTACACGGCCTTCATTCTGCAATTCAGCCAGCAAGCGGCGGTCAATTTCGTCCAGACTGGCCATAAATTACCCTAATATCCCCAGATCGGCTCCGAATCGGACCCAAATGAAACACATGTGCCCTTTAAGCAGGCCTAAAACTAATATTATTGTTCCTGCCAGCAATTGTCCCGCTTTGCAACGCATCGAGAATGGCGCTCCGCAAGAGATAATTATTGCTGTTAGGGAAGACTTGGCGCGGAATATCTGCGCCTGATGCCATGCGCGATTCGCGCGATTTGGAGCTGTGATGTTCTTTGATGACCGCCTTGCTACTGTGTTGCGCCACCGCGTCACCAGTGAGCGTGGCGCGCGCACACAGTTCCGCCAGTTGCTCGATCTGTTAGGCAACAGAAAGCATGCCCGTGATGACAGCCTGCTTGCCGCAGCATGGTTAAGGCTGGGTGCATTAGGGGAGCAAATCCCCGCTGACGAACGGGCGCGTATCATTCACGAGCCCAGCTGGCGCTTTCGCAATGCGCAATTGGCGGCGCATCTGGTGGAAGACGAACCACAGGTAGCATCAGCCGCGCTTCAGCGAGCCGAGCTGACGGAAGTGGAATGGACCGCGCTGATCCCGCGCATGCCGATCCGTGCCCGTGGCCTGCTGCGTAATCGGCGCGATTTGCCAGATGATGCCCAGCGATTGCTCGATCAGCTGGGTATTCATGATCGCGGATTGCCACAGCCCGTTGTCGAAGCGGATACGGTCGAAGACGATCAGATCATAGAGCTTGAGGTAGAGGCCCCGCCCCTGCCCGACGCCGGGCCCAAGCCTGGTGCCGAACCGCCAGCCGCGCCAATGCGGCCCCGCCCATCGGTTGCGACGGGCAGCGATGAAAAAAGCGTGATCGCTGCGACGATCGAACGCATCGCGCAATTCCGCCGGGATCACGCTGCTCCATCCACAGATGACCTGTCCCCCCGCCTGCCGCTTGGCGAAAAAACGTCAGAGCCACACCACGATGTGACAGGCTTCGCCTTCGAAAGCGATGCACAAGGCCGCATCATCTGGGCTGATGCATCGGTTGCCCCGATGATCATAGGTCAGCGGCTGACAGATCCCAGATATCTGGACAAAGCCAGTCCGGCAGACCCGATAGCGACCGCATTCGGCCAGCAGCAGCCAATCGAGCGCGCAGCGCGGGTGCTAGAAGGTGCAGAGGCCATTCGAGGCGAATGGATCGTCGATGCCCATCCGCGCTTCTCGCGCAGCGGTGGGCGCTTCCATGGCTACGTCGGGCGGTTTCGCAGACCGTTTGATCCTTCCAGGGCCAGCGGTGCGCAGACCGAAGCGGATCGGTTGCGGCAACTGCTTCACGAGCTTCGCACACCGGTCAACGCGGTTCAGGGTTTTGCGGAACTGATCCATCAGCAACTGTATGGCCCGGTGCCAAACGCTTACCGTGCATTAGCCGCGACAATCGCAGGCGACGCGGCGAGCATTCTGGCCGGCCTTGACGAGTTGGAACGACTGGCCAAGCTTGAAGGCGGCGTCCAGTCACTTGGCGGCGGAAATACCGATCTGATCTCGCTCACCAAGCGGATGACCGATCAACTTAGCCATGTTCTGGCGCCGCGCATGGCCGGTATCGAAATCACGGCGACCAAGGCCCGCAGTGCTTGGGTGGAAATTGATCCGGTCGAAGCCGAGGCGCTGATCTGGCGAATACTTGCCACATTGGCCGGATCAACCAACACCGGAGAGCTGCTCCTTGCGCAAATTGAAACCGATGCAGACCAAGCGACCTTCTGGTGCCAGATTCCGGCGCAGCTGATCGCAGAAGACGACGTCTTCGCAGCCGAGGTTAAACCAACCACCCATGACATCAGCGCAGGATTGTTTGGAGCCGGTTTCAGCCTGAGACTGGCCCGCGCAGAGGCTGCTGGCGCTGGCGGCAGCTTGGTTCAGGATGAAGAACGGCTGGTGCTCTCGCTGCCGTTGACAGCAGTGGCATCAGGCGAAACGGAACTGCCGGACGGCGATGTGCGCGAAGCCACTGACTTGCTCTGAACCTGCTTGGTGCACAACAATCGCCAATAAATGCATATCTGCGCTTGTTTCATTGCGATGACCATTGTAGGGGGCACGCCGCATTGCACGCATGCTGCCTGATGGGCCTGTAGCTCAGTTGGTTAGAGCTGGCCGCTCATAACGGCTAGGTCGCGGGTTCGAGTCCTGCCGGGCCCACCAGCGGCAGCGGGACTTTGTGGTTCGCATGTGATGCGCGAAATCGGTCGGGGAGTGGCGCAGCCAGGTAGCGCACTTGTTTTGGGTACAAGGGGTCGGAGGTTCGAATCCTCTCTCCCCGACCAGTTTTCGCCAGGCACCAGGGGAGAAACCCGCACGTGTCACATTCGTCATCCACCACATTACCCAGCGTCGATACGCGCGCCATTTGGGCGATTGCAATCCCTGCGATGCTGACCAATGTCGCGACCGCTTTAATCGGTATCGGCGACATGTGGATCGTTGGTCGGCTCGAGGATGCAGCAACCCAAGGGGCCGTAGATGTCGGAGCACGGCTGTTTGCCGTGCTGTTCACTGTCATGAATTTCCTGAAAACCGGTACAACCGGTCTGGTCGCGCAAGCGGGAACTCGAGACGGAACCACAGAGCAAGTTCGTTTGCTGGCCCGCGGTCTAGTGATCGGCACAATGATCGCGGCGCTGCTGGTGCTGCTAAAGCCCCTTTTGATGCCGCTGTTTCTTTCGGCATTGGGCGCACAAGGTGACGTCTTGGAGGCGGCGAGTATTTATGCTGGCATCCGCTATTGGACCGCGCCGGGCGTTATGCTGAATTTGGCCTTGATTGGGTTTCTGGTCGGCCGCCGCCAGATGACCGCTGTCTTGATCATCGAAGTCATCTACAACGCTCTGAACGTCGCCTTGGGATTGTTTCTGGCGCTAGAGCTTGAATGGGGTATCGCTGGAATCGGCTGGTCCAGCTTCATCGCTGAATATGCCAAGCTCGCAATCCTGATCGCGCTCGTATTGTATCCTTCGTCCGATCGCCGTGTGATAGGGATTTTGTTTGAAAAGGCCACAATCAGCTGGTCCAGACTTAGACCATTTCTTTCCACCAATCGCGATCTGTTCCTTCGCACGCTAGTACTCACAGTAGCGCTGGCTGCGATTACGCGCCTATCCGCAGAGCGCGGGCCAGAAGTGCTCGCGGCCAATGGTGTCATCTATCAGCTGTTTGTCTTCTCCGCGCTGCTGCTGGATGGTTTTGAGAATTCAGCGCAAGTGCTCAATGGAGAGCGCAAGGGCGACGGGGACCGCGTCAGTTTTTCTGCATATACGAAGGCAATCCTTTGGCGCGGCGTGGCTGCCGCTGCGCTCCTCTCCTTTGCATTCATCCTGTTCGCGAACCCCATCGTGGCCAGCTTTGCAGCCACACCCGAAGTCGCGCGCATCGCGCAGGATCAAGCGATATGGCTAATCGTTATCCCATTCGCCGGAGTTGCAAGTTTTGTGTTCGACGGCGTGTTTGTTGGCGCAAGCTGGACACGGGCCATGCTGCTTTCCATGGTTGGCGCAAGCATGCTGTTCGCGCTTTCCCTGTGGCTGACATGGCCGCTAGGAAACGCGGGATTGTGGGGCAGCTTCGTGCTGTTTCTGGCTGTCAGGGCCGGCCTTCAGGCCGCGATGATGCCGGGCCTGATACGGCGCAGCTTCAGCAATTAGGCAGCGGCACGGTTAGCCGCCGTTTGCGGCTTAACAATCTCATCTCTGTCTCTTTTTGCGCGATCATTTGTCACAACCTGATTGCGCGCCCCTTCTTTCGCGCGATACAAGGCAGCGTCCGCTCGCGAGAAGAACGATTCATAACGCTCGCCCTTTTGCATCTCCGCAACGCCAAAGCTCGCCGTCAGACGAATGTCGGAGCCAACCCCGCGGTGCTCCGTTTGTGCAAAAGCGAACCCGGTATCTGCTGAAGGTTCTCTTCACGGCGCTGCGCGGTGACGATGATTGTGCCGACGCCGCTTTGATCTTCGGCAGTGGTGTCAGCGTCTTGAGCTGCAGCAGGAGCGGCGGCCAGGAATGTAGTCCCGATCGCGGCGCTTGCGGCAGTTGATAGATAGCGGGAGAAACGCATGGTCATGATACCCTTGTTAGCTGGATCGCGCACTCAAAGGATTGAAAGAGGCGGCACGCGAACCGAGTGATTGTACCCGTGGCATTAAGAAACTGGTGCCTCTCTTGTGTCGAACAGCCGAAAGGTCAATTTCGATGAACAATTCAGGCCGATTCTGTTGCTGTGCAGTTGCGAAATCGCCACTTGCCTTGCTCAGACCAATCCTCGGCTTGCCCTTGTCCGCCCCACCCTCTATCTGACCCCCAAATCTCACATACAAATTTCGAATTCGAAGGATCCGCCCGATGGCCGCGCAATATGCCTATGTCATGAAGAACATGACCAAGACTTTCCCCGGTGCTCAAAAGCCGGCGCTGAGCAATATCAACCTGCAATTCTACCAAGGCGCGAAGATCGGCATCGTGGGCCCCAACGGCGCGGGTAAATCCACGCTGATGAAGATCATGGCCGGGATCGATAACGACATCACCGGCGAAGCATGGCCGGGCGAGAATATCACCGTGGGCTATCTGCCGCAGGAGCCAGAGCTCGACACAAGCAAGACCGTGCTCGAAAACGTCAAGGATGGCGCGCGCGAGACCGCCGATCTGGTCGATCGGTACAACGCTGTTGCCGCTGAAATGGCTGAACCTGACGCCGACTACGAGAAACTGGGCGACGAGATGGCCGAGCTTCAGGCACAGATCGACGCAGTCGACGGCTGGACGCTCGACAACCAGCTCGAAATCGCGATGGAAGCTTTGCGCTGTCCGCCATCGGATATGGGCGTGGAAACCCTCTCAGGCGGTGAAAAGCGCCGCGTCGCCCTCACCCGCTTGCTGATCCAGAAGCCGTCAATTCTGCTGCTGGACGAACCGACCAACCACCTTGACGCAGAATCGGTCGAATGGCTTGAGAACCACCTCAAGGAGTACGCCGGCGCTGTCCTGATGATCACCCACGATCGCTACTTCCTGGACAATGTTGTGGAGTGGATCCTCGAGCTCGATCGCGGCACGTACTACCCCTACGAAGGCAATTATTCGACCTATCTGGAGAAGAAGGCCAAGCGTCTGGAGCAGGAAAGCCGCGAGGAATCGGGCAAGCAGAAGGCGCTGCAGCGCGAGCTGGAATGGATTCGCCAGACCCCGGCTGCACGTCAGACCAAATCGAAAGCGCGTATCCGCAAGTTCGACCAGCTGCAGGAAGCACAAGCCGACCGCAAGCCGGGCAAGGCGCAGATCGTGATCCAGGTGCCGGAACGGCTGGGCGGCAAGGTGATCGAAGCCAAGAACATTTCCAAGGCTTACGGCGACAAGCTGTTGTTCGAAAACATGTCCTTCATGCTGCCCCCGGGCGGGATTGTTGGCGTGATCGGCCCGAATGGTGCGGGTAAATCCACACTGTTCCGAATGATCACCGGCCAAGAAACGCCCGATCGTGGCACAATCGAAATTGGTGGCACCGTGCATCTGGGCTATGTTGACCAGAGCCGCGATGACCTGAACCCGAAGAACAACGTTTGGGAGGAAATCTCAGACGGGCTCGATTACATGAAGGTCAACGGCCACGATATGAGCACGCGCGCCTACGTCGGCGCGTTCAACTTCAAAGGTGCAGATCAGCAAAAGAACGTCGGCAAGCTGTCGGGCGGTGAACGCAACCGAGTGCACATGGCGAAAATGCTCAAGCAGGGCGGCAATGTGCTGCTGCTGGACGAGCCGACCAACGATCTCGACGTCGAGACTCTGGGTGCGCTGGAAGAAGCGATCGAGAACTTCGCCGGCTGCGCCGTGGTGATCTCGCACGACCGCTTCTTCCTTGATCGTTTAGCGACGCACATCCTAGCGTTTGAGGGCAATTCACACGTCGAGTGGTTCGAAGGCAATTTCGAAGCTTACGAGGAAGACAAACGCCGCCGTCTGGGCGATGCAGCGGATCGCCCGACGAGACTGGCGTATAAGAAGCTGACGAGGTGATACCGATTTGCGGGTCGAATGCGAACTATCCGCATTCGACCCAATTTCTGACCTTCGGTTCTCGACTTAACTGCCCGAGAGAACCCAAGGCGCTTCATTAGAAACGCCCTGTGATCCGCGCCGAGAAGCTTTCGTACACTCCCTACAGGTTTTTCACGCCCAAGACAGTGTTCCATGTGTTCCATGTGCTCCATCCTGTTGGATCTGAAGTTTAGAAAACCCTTATATTCATGGGCTTACCCAACGCCCTTCCCACCCCTCGTCCTCGCGCGAAAACTGTGCACGGATGTGGCCGGAATTGGCGAGGTGGAACCAATCGAGTTCATGCAGTTCGATCAGAAGAATAGCGAAGTTATCGCGAGCTGGCGCGACTTGTTCGTCGGTCGGCTGGATACCCTCTGCCCATTCAGGCAAGCCGGATGTCGCATCAACCGAAGCCGCACCCGGACCATCACCCAGATAACAACGCTTGGCGAAATTGGTGCTTTCTTCCCAGGCAGCATCCGCAAGCGGCGTATCATGCTCGATCCGCCCCACCCCGCGCACGCGGATCTGCACTTTCTCCGGCTTGTCGTAGAACAGCACGCCTACTGGTGCGCCAGTCCCGATGACGCCGCATTTCGGAGAGCGCAGATCGGTGTGAAACCTCAGCGTCCACGCCCCGGCATCAAACGCGCGCAGCACCATCACTCGCGCGTCGGCATCCGCCGTGGCCACAACCGGAGAATGCATGGACAGGTTGCGGTTCTTGACCGCAGCACCAAGACGCTCGGCAATGTCACTCTGAATGTCGGTAAAGCTCTTAAACATCGGCAGCGCTCTCTCTTTCTGTCGCATCCAAGTCAATGCTTGCCCATCCCGGTCGGTAAAACATGAACGTAAGCCTTACCAAGCGGTTAAGTTTGCGGTCAGCGAAGGATCTGTATCGAATCGTATCAGAGCAGGATCAAGCCCTGTTCGAACAGGGGCCGCAGGTGGTGGAGCGGCAATTTTAGGAGCCCGATATGACCATCACTGAACTGTTTAAGGGAAGCGCCTTTGCCACGATTGCGGCCAGCCTCTCCTTTGTTGCAGTGCCCGAAACCGCCAAAGCGGCCTCAGGCGCTTCAGCCACAGAAATGCAGCAAGCGCGAGAGCGCCAAGATCGCCGTGACGCGCGTCAAGATCGCCGCGCCCAGCGTAGTGAACGCCAGCGGTCGGAGCGCCGGGAGCAGCGCAGCGAGCGCCGCGAGGCACGCCCTGCCCCCGTCCATGTTGACCGCCGCGATATGCGTCAGACGCAACAATCGATCCGCTCGCAGCGACAGGAGAGCGTGGGTCGTCAAGAACGCCGGGTTGAACGCCCGCGTGAGAAGCGCCGCACGGAACGCCAGGCCGAGCGCAGACAGGAGACTCGTCAGACAGAACGCCGTCAGGAGCGTCGCGCGGAGAACCGGCAAATGCGCCGTGGCGGCGAGTACAGCCAGACACAGCGGCGCGAGCAGCGTGAAGTGAGTCAGACCAGCAATCGCTCTTACGTAGATCGTGATCGCAACCGGTCATACCGTGACGGCCGCAGAGACGGCCGCCGTGCGGAACGTAACCGTGATCGGTATGAGGATCGCCAGATACGCCGCAACGCCTATCGGGACGGTCGGCGGGACGGCTATCGTGATGGTCGCCGCCACACCTATCGTGAGCGCCGCTACTATGATCGCGGGCATTATAGCGGACGTTACAATCGCTGGGATCGCAAGCGGTGGAGGAACCACAACCGCTATAACTGGCGCCACCATCGCTATTCACACCAGAACATCTTCCGTCTGGGTCGCTACTATGCGCCGTACCGGAGCCACTACTACAGACGGATAAGCATCGGGTTTTACCTTGATCACCTGTTCTTCGGTTCACGCTATTGGATCAATGATCCATGGCAGTATCGCCTGCCGGACGTTTACGGCCCATATCGCTGGGTGCGCTATTACGACGATGTGCTGCTGGTCGATATCTACACCGGCGAAGTGGTTGACGTGATCTACGACTTCTTCTGGTAAACCCTCCCCTTGCCCGGCGTCGCGCTCGCCAGGCACAAAAAACCCCCGTCAGTTGATCCGACTGGCGGGGGTTCTTCTTTTGCAAGAGGGTTTTGGAATTCAGCCTTTGGCATCCCCAAACGGCAACATACGAAACAGATTGCCATCCTTGTCGAGCACAGTGTGCTTTAGCGTACCCAGAACATGTATCACCAATAGGGATAGCAATATCACACCAGCCTGGCCGTGTTGCTCAAAGGCAGCCTTTGCCGCTTCCGGATTCACTTCCATCGGCAATGGCGGGACAGCGAACAGTCCGAACACGCTTATCGGTGCGCCATATTGCGACATGGCCGACCATGCGCCGAATGGCATCACTAGCAGAAGGATGAAAAACAGCGTGTGGACGATTCGTGCCAGCCAACGTTCCCAAGTCGCGATATGGCTAGCCAATGGTGCTTTGGCCCCAGTTAAGTGAACGACCAGCAATGCAATCGCGAGGAACCAGAGTGTCACCCCGATCGAGAAGTGGTTCGACATGATCGCCCGCGCGGCTTCTTCACTTTCCGTGGCCTTCGCGGTTCTCCTGATCAGCCAGTTGGCAATCACACCTGCGGCGATCAGCCAATGCAGCACCATGGCCGCTCCTGAGTATTTAGTGCGTGTTCCCTCAGTCATATCATCGCTCTCCCAAAGCTCTGTTTCAGCGGCAATACCAGATCGAAGATCAGCGGCCAAACCACACAATTGATGAGCGCGCCGCGCACTTCAACTTGCCTCACCCAATCGCTTTGCTAACACCCGCGCATGGCGAAGACGAACATCATCCCTGACAAAGAGGCTTTGAAGCGCGTTGGCGCGCAAGTTCGCGAGCGCATCGGCAATGACCCGCGCGCTTACAAGGTCGAGACGGACAAGGCAGAAATCTTTGCCTTTGGCGATTTCCTGACGGGTGCCGAATGCGAGCGGTTATGCCTCATGATCGACTTAACGGCGAAACCCAGCACTCTGCATGAGGAAGACTACGCCAGCGGGTTCCGCACTTCTTATTCTGGCGATCTGGACCCCTACGATCCCTTCGTCATGGGAATCTCTCGCCGTATCGATGATTTGCTAGGCATGAACCCTGTGTGCGGCGAAGCGATCCAGGGGCAACGCTACCTTCCTGGTCAGCAATTCAAGCCGCATAATGACTGGTTCTACACCACGGAAAAGTATTGGGAGTTTGAGCGCAAGCGCGGAGGGCAACGTTGTTGGACCGCTATGGCGTTTCTCAACAACGTGGAGGAAGGCGGCGAAACGCACTTCACCGAAGTTGGCATAAAGATCGAGCCCAAGCCCGGCGTGCTGCTGGTCTGGAACAATGCCAAGCCTGACGGGACGCCTAACATGGATACCATGCACGCCGGAACGCCAGTTTTGAAAGGCAGCAAATACGTCATCACCAAGTGGTATCGCACCCGGAAATGGACTTAATCGTTCAGGCTTTTGCGAGCGCTTCGGCAATCAGTTTGCGCGAGTTCGTCACCCCATAGAGCGCGATAAAGCTGCCCATGCGCGGCCCTTGGTCGGAACCAAGCAGCGTCTGATACAGCGTCTGGAACCAGTCACGCAGATTCTCGAAGCCATGGGCTTCGTCCTTGCCGATCTCGTAAACCTTGGTCTGCAGATCTTCGGCTGGCGTATCTTCAGATACATTCGCCAGTGCCGCGTCCAGCGTCTTAAGGGCCTCGACTTCCCCGCCGACCGGTGCGCGCTTCTTGAGCGTCGGTACGATGTAGTCACGAGTGTAATTGATCGCACTTTCGATCAGCGCCGCCAGTTCAGGCCGAATCTCGACATCACCCAGATAGGTGCGGAGATAGTCAGTCAAAGCTTCCCGTGTTGCCTCCGCGCCCAGGACACTCGCCAGATTGAGCAGCAAGCCATAGCTGACCGGCAACGTATCGCCCGCCCCCGGCGCTTCCTCGGCTTCATAGCCACCGTTGGCGCGCAGCAAGTGCCACACCGGATTGCCGAGCTGCTTGTCGAGGTCCTGTGTCGGGATACGCTCGCGGAATTGCCAATAATCATCGACCGCGCGGGGGATCACGCCGACATGCAGCTGCTTCGCGCTCTTGGGGTTGTTGAAGATGTAAAAGCCAAGGCTCTCCTCGCTGCCATAGGTCAGCCATTCCTCGATCGTAAGTCCGTTGCCCTTGGACTTCGATATCTTCTCACCCTTTTCATCGAGGAACATCTCGTAAATCAGGCCTTCGGGCTTACGGCCACCCAGCACCTTCACAATCTTTCCCGATTGCACACCGCTATCGGTAAGATCCTTGCCGTACATCTCATAGTCGACGTCAAGCGCGTACCAACGCATCGCCCAGTCGACTTTCCATTGCAGCTTGGACATGCCACCAAGTGCAGACTGCTCAACAACACTGCCATCTTCGTCAGTGAAGCGGATTATCCCTGCTTCCACGTCTACGACCTCGACCGGTACCTGCAGCACCTTGCCTGTGTTAGGAGAGATCGGCAGGACAGGCGAATAGGTCTGGCGCCGCTCTTCGCGCAAAGTCGGCAGCATGATGTCGAGAATGTCTTGGTTTTTGCGCAGCACCTGGCGCAGCGCAGCATCGAAACGACCGGAATTGTACATGTCGTTCGCGGCAACAAATTCATAGTCGAAGCCGAACCGGTCAAGAAATTCGCGCAGTTTGGTGTTGTTATGATGTGCGAAGCTTTCGTGCCCTTTCTCGAATGGATCGGGTATACGAGAAAGCGGCTTGTGCAGATTCTCTTCCAGCACATGCGCATTCGGAATGTTGTCCGGCACCTTGCGAAGGCCGTCCATATCATCGCTGAACGCCACAAGGCGCGTCTTGCCGTCTTCGGGCTTCGCGCCGATCATCGCTTCGAATGCGCGCCGGACCAGCGTGGTCCGCAATACCTCCTGGAAGGTACCGATATGCGGCAGACCTGATGGACCATAACCGGTTTCGAACAGGATCGGCGAGCCGTCCGGCTTTGCGCCATCTGGATAGCGTTTGAGCAAGCGCTGCGCCTCTTGAAAAGGCCATGCCTTGTTCACCCGTGCAGCTTCCATAAGATCGTTCATGCTCATGGGACAAGCCTCTTGCCGATCGGCCGCCGTGTTGCAAGCAAGTTGTTGCGAGTGCGAAGAGAACGCTTCACAAACTCCACTACTCTGGCCTTAACCCCGCTTGCGCTTCGTTCGCTCTGTGTTCTAACGACAATGGAGTGAGCTCAGCGCTTCCCTCTTCTCCTTTGGCCCTTCCCGCGTTGCATGCCAGCCATTCGGGCACTTGGCTTGCCCGCACGAATTGTGCGGCTGAGGGAGTCTCCAAAGGCGACGCAATAATGGCTGCGGCCGATACGCCGCTGTTGATACTGAATGCGCCGCTTGTCGCTAACCGGCTCGGCTACCCCGATCTTTCGGGGCTTGATCTGCTTGAACTCTATGCTTTTGTACACCCAGCCCGGTTTTGCGTGCCTACGCCGCGCGGACTGGCAGAGACGCTGGGGCTGGAAGAGCCAGCAGCCGATTCCGTCGTGCCCGCGTTCCTGCAAAAGGCGGCGGGCGCATTGATCGCGGTTTGCGAGAGCGAGAACTGGCCCGAACGCGAAGGTGCGTGGAGCGCCCTGCAAAACCTTGTGAAGCTGCGCTGGCCATGGGCCCAGGTCCTGGCGCCGCATATTGCGCGGCCTGAACGCGCAGAGAAGTGGCTTTTCTCTCGCCTGCCCGAATGGGAGGAAGCGCCCGAGCGCCCCGCCCCTAAACAAATTGAGCTGTCATCAGAGGCCGTGCTTGCCCGGCTCGATCAACTGACCGGAGAAGGCGCAGAGAAACGCGAAGGCCAGCAGATGTATTCGCGGGATGCCGCGCAAGTGTTTGCGCCGCGAGACAAACGCGACAATCCGCATTTGCTGCTGGCACAAGCGGGTACAGGCATCGGCAAAACGCTCGGCTATCTCGCGCCTGCCTCGCTCTGGTCGGACGCGTCCGGCGGGACCGTTTGGGTTTCCACCTATACCAAGAATTTGCAGCGCCAATTGCGCCAGGAAAGCCGCCGCGCCTGGCCCGCCGAGCGCCAGGACGGGTCGCGCCCTGTGGTCGTACGCAAAGGCCGCGAGAATTACCTGTGCCTACTCAATCTCGAAGACGCCTTGCAAGGCGGCTTTGCGGGGAAACCGGCCATTCTTGCTCAGCTGGTTGCGCGATGGGCCGCCTATTCGCAGGACGGCGATATGATCGGCGGTGATCTGCCCGGCTGGCTCGGCACTCTATTCCGCAAGCGCGGAATTGCAGCGCTGACCGATCAGCGCGGCGAATGCGTTTATGCCGGATGCCCGCATTACCGGAAATGCTTTATCGAACATGCCGCGCGCAGCTCTGCTCAGGCTGATCTGGTTATCGCCAATCACGCATTGGTGATGGTCAATGCGGCGCGCGGTCGCGATCATGCGCAGCGCCCGACCCGCATCGTGTTCGACGAGGGGCACCATGTGTTCGACGCCGCCGATACAACCTTTGCTGCAGCACTAACGGGCCAGGAAGCGATCGAGCTGCGTCGCTGGATCATCGGGCCGGAACGCAAGAATCGTGGCCGCCGTCGCGGGCTGGCCGCGCGGCTGGCAGACGTCGCAAGCTATGATGACGCAGGTGGGCAGGCGGTCGAGGCTGCGGTCCATGCGGCCGAGGCATTACCGTCCGATGGCTGGCTGCAGCGGCTTAACGAGAACGAACCATCTGGGCCCGTCGAGGCGCTTCTCGCCGCAGTTCGTGCGACGACTTACGCGCGCGACGAATCTGGCGGACAGGAAGCGGGCTACGGGATCGAAACCGAAGCCGCATCTTTACCTGGTGAACTGATCCAGGCGGCAGGCGAGGCCGAAGCAGCATTGGCGGCAATCCGTGCTCCACTGATCAAGCTCGCCACGCGGCTGGAAGCTGTGTTGGAGGACGCGCCCGATTGGCTAGATGCACAAGGCCGCGCGCGGATTGATGGCGCGCGCTACTCGCTTAGCTGGCGGATCGACACGTTGGCGGCGTGGGAGGCGCTGTTGGAGCGATTGGGCGGTCCAGCTGACCCTGAATTTGTCGATTGGCTGGCGGTGGACCGGAGCGACGCGCGCGAATTTGACATCGGAATCCACAGGCATTGGCTTGATCCGATGAAACCCTTTGCCAAGGTCGTGCTTGAGCCATCACATGGCGTTATGCTGACCAGCGCGACCTTGACTGATCGCAGCGAAACCGGCGCGGACTGGCAAAGCGCGGTCGAGCGATCGGGCGCGGCGCACCTGGAGCTTGAACCGAAGACAACCGCAGCTGAAAGCCCGTTTGACTACGCCACGCGCGCTGAAGTGCTGATCGTAACCGATATCAAGAAAGGCGATCTGCCTTCACTGGCGGGTGCCTATGCGCGGCTGATCGAAGCATCGGACGGCGGCTTGCTTGGCCTATTCACAGCGATACGCCGGATGCGCGCGGTACACGGGCGCATTGCAGACCGGTTGGCGCGGGGCGGACTGCCGCTTTACGCGCAGCATGTCGATCCGATCGATACAGGTACATTGGTGGATATCTTTCGTGACGATCCGCGCGCGTCGCTGCTGGGTACAGATGCCTTGCGTGACGGAGTTGACGTTCTCGGCCATTCGCTGCGCTGCGTCGTGATGGAGCAAGTGCCGTGGCCACGACCCGATATTCTGCATAAGGCGCGGCGGCTGGCCGGCGGCGGCAGCGCTTATGATGACAAGATCATCCGCGCGCGGCTGGCGCAGGCATTCGGCCGTCTGATCCGAAGCAAAGAGGATGCGGGGCATTTCATCGTGCTCTCGCCAGCTTTCCCAAGTCGCTTGCTCAGCGCCTTCCCCGAGGGCACTCCTGTCATCAGATTGACGCTGGAGGAGGCTTTACAACGGGTCGCCGCTGGTGTTTCGAGTATTGGCAACGCCGCTGACATGCCCATTGGAGAGGAACCCGCCTGACGTGAAGATCCTTGGTCTATTCAGACATGCCAAGTCCGATTGGGACGATATGGCCAAACGTGATTTCGATCGCGGCCTGAACGATCATGGTCGGCGCGGTGCGAAGTTGATGGGCGATCATATCCGCACGCACGGCACTAAATGGGGTACCGTGATCGCTAGCCCGGCCGAGCGCAACCGGCTGACCATGGAAGCCGCGATGCCCGACGCAGACGTGCAGTATGACAAGCGGATCTACCTCGCGAGTTCGGATACAATTCTGGAAACGGTTGCCGATCTGGCCGGCGACAGCAAATCTGTGCTAGTGTCGGGCCACAATCCGGGCATGCAGGAAGTGCTGCTGGAGCTCGTTTCGGAAGAGCATGAGAACAAATTGTTCTTCGAAGCTGCGCGCAAGTTCCCAACGGCTGCTTTCGCTGTACTCGAGCTCGATATTGATTACTGGTCGGAGCTGAAGCCGCGCTGCGGCAAGCTATTGCATTTTGCCCGCCCGCGCGATCTGGACGCAGAATTGGGACCGGAAACCTAGGCCAAGACCTGGCGCGGCCCCGGCCCTTGCGCAGCCAGGTAATCATCCTTGTTGTAGAGCTGGCAGTGCGACAGGCTGAGGCATCCACAGCCGATACAGCCGTCAAGCTTGTCGCGCGTACGTTCAAGCTGCGTGATCTTTGCATCCAATTGCCCGCGAATTGACTGGCTGATCGCATTCCAGTCGCTCGCCGTGGGCGTGCGCCCGCGCGGCAGCTTGGCGAGCTCGCTTTCGATTTCTGACAGTGCCAGCCCCAGCTGCTGCGCAATCAGGATGAAACTCAATCGCCGGATATCACTGCGCAGAAAGCGCCGCTGATTTCCTGCCGTACGGATCGGCTCTACCAGCCCTTTCCCTTCGTAAAAGCGGATCGCGGACACTGAAAACCCGGTCCGCCGGGCCAGATCGCCAATGGGGAGCAGATCACTCGATTTGGGCCGCGAATGCATCGTGTAAGCCTTTTATTCATTTCACCCTTGACCTCAACTTAGGTTGAGATTGCACAATGGGCAAGTGAGGTGATTCGGGAACGCAATTCTTGCTCTGCCCGGCACCACTGATGAAAGGATAATCTCATGCCCAAAGGGAAACTCGAACACGTCAATATCTCTGTAACCGCCCCGGAGCGCAGCGCAGCATTGCTCCAAGATCTTCTCGGCTGGAAAGAACGTTGGCGCAGCGATAGCCAGAAGTATGGCTGGACCATCCACGTGGGTGACGATCACGATTACCTGGCACTCTACACCGGTGATCATGTCACAGGCCAATACAGCAAGGGAGCGCCACTCAATCACGTCGCCTTCACGGTCGATGATTTGGATGGCGCCGAAGCCATCGTCGCAGAGGCCGGCCTCAAGCCGTTTGGGCATGACGACTATGACCCCGGTAAGCGCTTCTACTTCTTCGATTGGGACGGGATCGAATTCGAAGTCGTCAGCTATGCAGGGGGCGCACAATGAATGAGCCGATCCTACGCGAACCGATGTTCGGTCCTCCCCCTGCCCGTCAAAGCAAAGTGCGCTGCGAGGCCACACCGCCTGCCCATGGCTGGTCAGTCCGATCCAGGCTGATTTCATTGCTCCAAGGCGCGCAAAAATCGCGCGCTTCATCAGGCGATCCCTCGGTCCATGCGGCGTAGTTTTCGCGTCTCAGGATAACCGGCATGCGGGTGTGGACTTCGCCGGCCGCACCCGCAGCATCGGTCATCACCATTGAATAGCAATCGCCCCACTCGTCCGAGGTTCGCCATATCCCAGCGCACGCGAACAGCTCGTTGTCAGGCAGTGATAGCCAGGTGCGCGTTTTGCCACCCTTTGGCCCTTCTGCCTCCGCCCATGCAGTGACGGGGATCAGACAGCGCCGCTCTTCAAAACTGTGCCGCCAGAAGAAACTGTCGAGCTTGTCAGTGCGGGTGTTGTTGACCGGCTTGGGCTTCAATAGCTGGCCCTGTTTGCCTTTCATCACCAGCGGGAAGCCCCAATTCATGCGCTTGAGCTGCCCTCCGGCAACTACCATACCCGGATAGCCGGGGAATACTTCGCCGCTGAAATTCGCGCCACCAAGCGCGTCGATCGCATCAAACCATTGGGCGACTTCATCTTGCGTCTTGGTCATGCGGTAGAGATTGCACACGGTTCGTCAGGCCCCTGCATTTCCGACGATGAAGCACGCCAGCGCCATCAATGCCCCGGCCCAACGGTTGGAACGGAACCGTGCAAGCGGATTGTCGGGATCTGCAGGATTGAGCGTCGCCACTTGCCAAAGCAAATGCCCCGCTACCGGCACCAAAGTCAGCAGCGCAATCCAGTCAGGCCGATAAAGCCACAAGCCGAGTCCCCACAGCACGACCGCACCAAGATAGAACGCAGTCACGCCGCCCTTCACAGCCTCTCCCATGCGTAACGCAGACGATTTGATGCCGACCAGCGCGTCATCTTCCCGGTCTTGCAGCGCATAAATAGTGTCATACCCGATCACCCAGCAGATGCAGCCCGCATAAAGGCACGCCAGCGCGTCCCAGTTATCAAACCGCAGTTGCGTCCACCCGACCAGCAAGCCCCAGTTGAATACCAGCCCGAGCCACGCCTGCGGCCACCATGTGATCCGCTTCATGAAGGGATAGGCTGCCACCAAAACAAGGCTGGCCAGCGCAACCAGCTGCGCCAGAAGCAGCAATTGCAGCAGCACCACCAGTCCAATAAGGCACAGCGTAATGAGCCAACCCCACGCTAATCGCTTACTGACACGGCCGCTCGCAACAGGGCGCGCCGCCGTGCGCGCTACGCTGGCGTCCAGCTTTGCATCGACGATATCATTATAGACACAGCCTGCCCC
>Ga0255780_10000520_pt1 | contig 37013 bp, 37 predicted proteins | sample 071ome_32_FD_179978 | JGI IMG/M metagenome (GOLD analysis project Ga0255780, IMG submission 179978) | Coastal salt marsh microbial communities from the Groves Creek Marsh, Skidaway Island, Georgia - 071405AT metaG (version 2) | ecosystem: Environmental > Aquatic > Marine > Intertidal zone >... | reverse complement strand
AACTACGAGAAGTCCATCAAGTGGAACTACGGCACCAACGGTCTCCTCGACGTTGGTACTTCCAACATTGCTTCGGAATCCTACTGGGAAATCCTCGGTGGTGCCATGCACATTACCCACAAGAAGAACTACGCCGGTACTTTCCGCGACCTCACCTTCGGCTTCCGTATCAACGAGCAAGAAGAACTTGAGCTCATCAAGAAGTTCTGGGACACCAATACCGCCTCTTACGTGTTCCGTCGCGTAGCCAAGTTCGGTCGCCACTTCTAATAGCACTAATCGTTTTGTAATAGCGAGTGTATAAAAATAATTCTATTAATTAGTCAAGAATTTCACGAGCAGAAGGGTCTGTAACTGAGTTATTCATTGAAACCCATTTTGGTAACCAGAAGTAAGGGATAATGAAGCCCTTGCCTGGATAATATTTCTCAAATAATTTTCGGTAATAGTAGGCTTCCTTAGTATAAGGATAGTTTGGTTGGTACATATTCTTTTTCGCCTCGAATTCTTCGTCGCTGATTATTTTTTCAATGTGATTTTTGAGAATGACATGCCATGACCGTTCGGGACTACTTACTCCGTCCGAAAAAGCATCCTTCCTACGATAGAGAATTTCATCTGGCAAAATTCCGTCCTTTGCAAATGCATCCCGAAGAAGTTTCTTTTCTATTTTCCCGTCGTGATTTGTGCGATATTCCGCTGGAACAGAGAGATATGTTTTAACAAACGTCTTGTCTGCATAAGGGACACGTGCTTCCAGGCCTTGGCTACTGATTGTGCGATCGCTCCTCTGTGCATCAAAGTAGATGATGTCTTCAAGAAGACGCAAACATTCACCATGGAATTCCTTGTCACCAGGGGCTTTACGGAAATATTTATAGCCACCGCAAACTTCATCACTGTAATCTCCATTGAAAACGACCTTGAAATCTGTATTGTCCGCAATGTACTTCGCGACCAGATAATTTCCCACACTGGCACGTACCGTAGTAATATCATAACTCTCTACAATGCGAATAGTCTCTTCAATTGCCGAAAGAAATTCCTCGTCTGTAAGCTTAATTTCCACGTGATTACTTCCGATATGAGAAGCAACTTTACGTGCATATTCCAAGTCGGTAGATCCCTCCAATCCAATACTAAATGTCGTCAAACGCTGAGGATAAATTAAACGAGATACAATCGCCGCCACCAGACTGCTGTCAAGACCCCCAGAAAGAAGAGAACATACTCCGCGATCAGACATCAGACGCTTCTGGACAGCATTCACCAGCGTTTCACGAATTTTATGGTGATAGAAATCCAGTGATGTTTCTTTATCCACAGCCCCCTCGTCCAAGTTTGTCATATCCATGTATGTATCCATAGTACTCTTACGATAGTTGTAATTCTTCACTACTCCATCTGCATTTACATGTACAATGTGACCACCATGGAGTTGTTTTACATTTTCTGAAAGATCGTGAATGCCTTTCAACTCTGAACATACACCAATAGTATCAAGAGAGCCAGACACATTGTTATTACGGAACCAATAAAGAGGGCGGACACCATAATCATCTCTGGCGAAATACACATGGTCAAGATTCATATCGTAAATCACAAATGCAAATTCACCATCCAGTTCAGAAGGAAGGTCTACCATGTTTTTAGCATCCTTCTGATAAGAATGATATAGATGAAGAATGACCTCGCAATCAGATTGGGAAGAACATTGGAAGCCATACTTTTCACGGATGTGCCGATGGTTATAAATTTCCCCGTTGCAAATAAGATACACACCGTCTTTGTACATGGGTTGATTTCCGGCATCCGTAAGGTCATTTACCATGAGGCGTTGGAACCCCATAAATACATTTTTACGATAAATGCTGGTAGTTGCATCTGGACCACGAGGGCGTATGCGTTCAAGACCGTTCCAAGAACGGGAAGGGTGAACCGCCCCTTTCACGAAGAGTATTCCGCACATAATAGCAGCAAGGGTTGTAAAGAGAGTAATTATATTTGTTACCCTGTCTTTATATCTTTGATATGCAATGCAGAGATATCAAAATGGAATAGTGATGGTAAAAATTGAAACAGGGAATTCTTATTTACACATAAATACAAACAATAGTAATTACATTAGAACCCGATATTTTCTGTCACTAAGTTATGCCAAGAACTGTTCCCGAAGAAGAATTCATTATCAGCGAACATCTAAAAGCCCACGCAACATTGGACATCGCCACCCTTCAAAAAATGGCGCAGCTTCCGGGGAATTCTTCCGTTATCACAAAGGCAAAAGATATTAAGCGTTATCGTAAACAGCTCAAGAAACTCTTGAAAATCCCCCTTGTCAAACAAAAGAGTCCAGAATGGTATGAGCTTCGCCAGAAGATTGTTACTGCCAGTGATTTCGCCCAAGCTCTCGGAGAAGGAAAGTTTGGTACCCAAAAACAATTTATCATGAAGAAGTGTGACAAAGAAGAGAAACCATTTGCATCAAATCCCTTCTTTGATTGGGGCAATATGTTTGAACAAGTCGCCAGTGACATTTATGCAGCAATGAACCAAGTAAAGATGTACGAATTCGGTCTTATTCCTCACCCTCGCATTGATTTCTTCGGAGCGTCTCCCGATGGTATCAGTAACATGGGTATTATGTTAGAGATCAAGTGTCCTCTAAAACGCAAACTTGTTCACGGCGAAGTGCCTAAGCAGTACTATTATCAAATTCAAGGACAGTTGGATGTCTGTGATTTGGAAGAGTGTGATTACTTTGAATGTGAGTTGGGACGTTGGGAGTCTTGGGACGAATATCGTCTTACGTATCAAAGTATGCTTGATAGTGGGAAAGAAGCCCCTTATACAGGTTACATCGTAGAAGAGGTGAATGCAGATGGTGAAAAGAAACACCGTTATAGCAAAGTTCGTCAACAAATGCTTCCACAGAAACGCGTAGACCCTGGAACAAAAGTGTTTTATTGGATCCTCAAAGACTATAACTGCGTGCGTGTCAAAAAAGACCCCGTGTTTGTGAAAGAGAAAATGACGGCACTCAAGGAAGTATGGGATAACGTATTGCGTTACAGAGAGAACGAAGAGGATTACATCCGCGAAGTGAAACAAGTGATATCTCTTTCAACGGAAACCTTTTACAGTGGGGATGCATCTTCTATTCTGAATAATGATATTGTTGAAGATTATGTGCCGAACAAAGAGAGTATGTTTGTGGCTTTGGAATAATCATGTAATCTTTTTTCTTATGGTGTTGTATGCACGATACACTCTCTTCTGTTCGCGTTCTGAAAATTTGATTACGCCTTATGTGTACTATGAAGATACAAGTATATAAAGAGGAGTTGTTTTTTACCATTAAGGAGGAGTATTATAAAAATGCGTGTCCTTAAGAGAGCTGGTGAGTACGAGGAAGTTTCCTTTGACAAGGTTACATGGCGTATTCGCGTTCTCTGTGATGGTCTGACGATTGACCCTGTAAAAATTGCACAGAAGGTGTGTTCACGCATTTATGATGGTGTGAAAACCTCTGAACTGGACGATCTGGCCGCCGCCATCTGCAGTTCTATGGTTGTGGATCACCCCGATTATGGCAAACTCGCAAGTCGTATCTGCATTTCAAACCACCATAAAAACACTTCTCCATCGTTTTCCGAGACTATCACCGTGCTTTATAATAATGTGGACAATGACGGAAAGCCAAACCCTCTTGTTTCCAAGAAGGTCTATGACATTGTTATGGCGAACAAAGAAAAGCTAAACACATGTATTGATTATCAGCGGGACTACAACTTTGATTTCTTTGGGTTTAAAACACTGGAACGCTCTTATCTCTATCGTGTGAATGGCGAAATTGTGGAACGTCCTCAGCATCTTCTCATGCGTGTAGCTCTGGGAATTCATGGGTGGGATCTCAAAGATGCTATTCAAACCTATAATATGATGAGCCAGAAGTACTTTATTCACGCCACACCCACCCTCTTTAATGCCGGTACAGACCGTCCTCAGCTTAGTAGCTGTTTCCTGATGTCCATGGGTGATAGCATTGCGGAACCCTCTGGTATCTTTGACAGTTTCAAGGAATTTGCGGTAATCTCTAAAAATGCAGGGGGTGTAGGAATTAATATCGCGGACGTACGTGGGAATGGTAGTCTTATTCGCGGCACCAATGGAACGAGTACTGGTATTGTCCCCATGTTGCGTGTTTTGAATAACACATGTCGTTATGTTAATCAGGGGGGTCGCCGCAAGGGGTCGTGTGCCGTATATATTGAACCGTGGCATTCTGACATTGAGAAATTCCTTGAGCTTCGCAAACCACATGGTAATGAAGAGGAACGTTGTCGCGACCTCTTCTTGGCGATGTGGATGAACGACCTCTTTATGCAACGGGTGAAAGAGAATGGTACATGGAGCCTCTTCTGCCCAGACGTGGCAAAAGGTCTTACAGATGCATTTGGGGATGAATTCCGTGAACTCTATGAAAAATATGAAGCCGAGGGAAAGTACACGAAACAAGTACCTGCACAAAAGATTTGGTTTAAGATTATTGAAAGCCAGATTGAGAGTGGACAGCCTTATATGTTGTACAAAGATGCGTGTAACCAAAAGAGCAACCAGAAAAACCTTGGTACCATCCGCTCCTCTAACCTTTGTACCGAAATTGTAGAATTCTCCAGTGCCGATGAAACTGCCGTGTGCAATCTTGCCTCTCTTGCTCTCGCATCCTTCGTAAAGGAAGGAACCGAAGAGAATGGTAAGCCTGTATACGATTTTGATAAACTTCACGAGATTACAAAGATTGTCACCAAAAACCTCAATAAAGTAATTGATGTGAACTATTACCCCGTGGAAAAGGCAAGGCGTTCCAACCTTCGTCACCGCCCCATTGGCATTGGTGTCCAAGGTCTGGCAGACACGTTCTTCCGCATGAACATGGCGTTTGATAGCCCCGAGGCACGGCAATTGAACCGCGATATCTTTGAAACCATTTATCACGCCGCTGTGGAATGTTCTATGGAAATTGCCAAGAAGCGTGCAGAAGTAGCGGGCACATATTACGATGGCCAAGAAAATGCCGACAAAGATATTAGCAAGGACCCCTATCTTCTTCTAAACGAGTACGATGCACCTGCAATTTTGGGAAACTCAAACTACAAGGGGGCATATTCTTCATTTGAAGGAAGCCCTGCTCATCAGGGCATTCTCCAGTTTGATATGTGGGGAGTTACACCTTCTAAGCGATACGATTGGGATGTCTTGAAGAAAAACATTAAGAAATATGGACTACGCAACAGTCTTCTTTTGGCACCCATGCCTACTGCTTCCACCTCACAAATTCTTGGGTTTAATGAATGTTTCGAACCTGTTACCTCCAACATCTACAGACGCAAGACACTGGCGGGTGAATTCATCCTTGTCAATCAGTACTTGGTGAAAGAACTCATTGACCGCAACCTCTGGAATGAAGAAATGCGCGACGAGATTATCATGAACGATGGGAGTGTGCAAAATATTACGGCTATTCCTGCAGAAGTACGTGCCAAGTACAAGACAGTGTGGGAAATTAAGCAAAAGGTCCTCTTGGATATGTCGGCGGATCGCGGTGCCTTTATCTGTCAATCGCAAAGCCTAAACATCTTTATGGAAGACCCTGACCCCAAGAAGATTACAAGTATGCATTTCTACGGGTGGGGACTGGGACTTAAGACAGGACAGTACTATCTTCGTTCCAAACCTAAAGCACAGGCACAGAAGTTCTCTATTGATGCCTCCAAGATGAAACTCGCAAACATGAGAGACAATGTCCCAACCACGAAGAATGGCAAAGATACCAATGTAGTAGATGAACCAGAAGAGTGCTTGAATTGCAGTGCGTAAAAGAAAAAGAATAGACGCATATATGTTTATCAATATATGTGACACCACAACCGTTGTTTATTATTTTTTCACATTACAAAGAAAGTCATACACGTTCTTTGTTTACATACCATACAATAAAGAAAAGTGCGAACAAGAGGAAAGCGGGGACGACGAAATCAAAAGCGATGCGATTATAGTAATATGCACGACTTGTACCAGGTTCGTATGTCTTGTGTAGATTAAATAGTTTGACATACCATATTATGAAATAAGATCCGATGGACAAGAAAGGGTTGTGATTGCCCCAGAAACCTTGGTTCTCCGTTTCTTCAAATACCTGATAGGCAAGAGGGCGCTGATAATAATTTTTAAATGTTGTTCGTGACATCCATACATCTACATCTTTAATGTGATGCACCGATGTCAAAAATCTTTTACGCATTACAGAAAGGGGATATACTACCGCATGTGTACCGGAACACAATAGACCCTTCCGAACCGTTGGCGTATACTTATAGGACACCATGGGGAATACACCAAGACAGATTGGTTGGCTATACTTTTCTACAAACTCTTTAATATCTCCCACCACATGTGGGTTCATTACATCAGGAGAGAATACAACATCGTCTTCAAGAATAATAATATTAGTATAGTTGTGTTCCAGAGCATGGCGGAAAGCATTGTAGTATGCATGAACAATGTCATGGGGCGGCGTTTCCACGTGTTCGCAGCGTTCTTTTTTTGCATCACACACTCTCTTTTTGCAATTGCGGAACCCATCGTTCTCTTGAATGTAGACAATGCGAGTTAATGGATACGTAGAAATCTGCTTCATATACTGCTCTCGGCGTTTACTGTTTTTCATCGCGAGAATATACGTAGCATCTACAAAACTGTCGTATGCGGTTTCCGATGGGTCAAATTCAAGTTTCGTGTGACGATAACACGAATGGGATGTCTGTTCTTTGGATTTCGCTGTACTTGTCATCAGGTTTCAATCACTGTGAATTATGGAGAACTCTCCGTTTACAGTTAATATACAGAAAAAAGAGGGCTGAAAGAAAGACAATAGACTAATCAAGGTTCAGAACCTTGCGACGAGGTGTCTTCTTTTTGTTCATAAGGATACTGTTAATACTAGCATCATCTTTAATAAGTTCGGCGATTTCACTCTCCGTTACAGTAGACATGGCTTCTACAAGGCGGTTCACTTCTTCTTCATCATTCAACATTTCATTGCGTTCTTGAGGATGTAAAGTACTTGCAAGTTCACTGGCGGCATCTCCACCAATGTTATCAATCTCTCTAAGAATATCCTCCATATTACTGGGACCCTTCATGGTATGTACAGGAGCAGCAGGGGGGATAGAGGATGGTCCGCGAAGCCCACTACTGTTCATTGGCGAAACTGCAGACACTGGTGCAGGTTGAGATACTTGTGAAGGAGTGACGCCATTCATGGGGATATTGTTACCAAGGGCCCCGGCACCTCCTGCTCCACTGCCTCCGCCGCCTCCGCCGCCTCCGCCAAACAAGTTCCCGAAGAGGCCACCAATCCCACCTCCCCCACCGCCTCCAAACATTCCACCGAGCATACTTGTGAGAGGGTTGGAGGATTGTTGTGCCTGTTTTGCCATGGTATTTGCACTGGCGGCAGCAAACTGTCTGGCGAGTTCGGGGTTTTGTTTAAAGACTTGGTCTGCATTGGGGATAGAGGAGTTCTTAAACATGGCGTTCGTCATGTGATACATAAATGCACTTCCTGCCACCATAAACAGGAGTTTAAGCTCAGGAGCAATCTTGCCCTTCCCCTTGTATTTTTCGTGGAGTTCTTCAAAGATATCATCATAGTCTTCAATGCTCTCGTTCATGTTTTCCGACCATCCGTCAAGCCGCGCCCCCACGGGGTTTAACCATGCGTTGGCGATTTCAATACCCGAAACAAGTGTCATAAGTGTTTTACGTTGGAACTTTACACTCGTGTCAATTTCACGGTCGCGCTTCATACGCTCTAACTCAAGAACCATCTCGTCCAAATTGGAAGCAAGAGTGAATTTACGAGGAACACGAATGCCCTTCTTTTCAAAGCGGTCAAACTGATAGAGAATTTCGCGTTTCTTTGTGAGAATATCATTTTCAGACATTACGGGAGCAGGAGAACGTGTGGAATAGAAAGGTTGGGTAGTGGGTGCGGTAGTCGAAATATTGGCGGGAGCAGGGGTAGGAGCAGGAGTGTTAAAGGATGGTTTCGCAGAGGGGAAAAACCCGTCATCACTAAATCCATCATTCATAATTTCAAGCCCGGGGCGACCTGCCCTCTGTGTGTAGTTGTTGTCTTCGCTATCTCCGTCATCACTGTTGTCATTGTCGTCATCGGAACCACTGTAAGGGTTGTTATTGCCACCCATAGCGGCGTTTCCTCTGCCCATAAATACAGCGTTGTCATTATCGTCGTCACTGTCGTCATCTACGGCGGCGGACATGTAATCCGTCTTGTCTACAACAAGTTGTGATGGATTGCGTCCAGTAGCACCTTTTGGAAAACGGCGACTGTCTCGCGATGCAAAACTGCGAAGGCTCATGAGATCATCGTCATTCGAAGAACTGCCACCCGAAATAGAATCCCGTGAGACTTTCTTTGGGTTCATCAACAGATCAATTCCAAGATGTTTACTTTGCATTCTATGATTATAAAACACTGACAGAAAGCTTTAGGTCATTTCAACGCAATCTTTGATGGAGAGAAATAAAAATAAACAAATCATTTATCAAGGAAACTAAGCCCTTGCAACAAGGCATCCGCCAAATCATCTTTTTTCTTATGAGTTCTAAACCATTCTACGCGTTCAGGGAACTTTTCGGCCAAGAGTTCTTGTACATAATCAATGGCATTTTGCTTGTTCTTTTTATATGATTTCGCAGTCCGATCCATGTCTTCATAATATTTTACAAGATACTTCAGCTTACGTGTAGCACTGATGTTTAATATTTCCATACTCAGATTATGATGCTTCCTCATGATACAGAAATAGCTATAAATAATCATTTGTATACTCTTCATAGTAGGAGTTTTAAAAGCCGGTTGGTTTTCAATAAGTACAGTTATAGGTTGTGTCTTTTTGCCGTTACCGATGTCCTCCTCTGTTAAAGAAATAAAGACATCGTCCAATACTTCTATAAGATTATCTGCAATATCTACAACCGCTTTGCTTTTCTTCTCAGAATTTGTAATAGATACAACTTGCCAATCCAAAATAGAGCCTTCGCCATCTAAAATGCATAACCCAAGATTTTTAATACCAACGTCAACGGAAAATATTTTCATAATGGATAGAGATATCAGGTATTCTATATCTTTGAATTAATGTACGAAATAATGCGTGGGGTGATTGTTGTATCGCGGCATTTATTTAAGTAGTGAGCCAACTTTGCAAACATGTGGTCTTCCTTGCGGTTCATTTCTTTATGCAAAAAGAGGTCAAGGATTTTTAGATATTGCGAATAAAAGTTCTTCTCAAAGATATGTTGCTTCATCTGGGAAGATAACTTTTTGCCGTTCGCCCCACCCGAGATAGGCATCACATCCATATATTTCTTGCTATATGACATAATCACTTTCTTAGCATCTGGATATTTCGTAAATGATAATATACTCGGAAGATTAACAGGTACAAACATATCGTACGTGGGACATTTTACCATAAAAGCCGCATCCGCAGGGTCGGGATAGACATCATTATTATCCACCATACATAGTCTGGTTCGGATAGCTTCTTCAGTAATACTCTTGTCATACTTCTTCCGGTAATACTTCAATATCTTCGGCATAATGTTATTCAATGATTTTTTTCCATCGGGACATTCTACACGCGTAAATAGAGGTCGTGCAAAAGATACATCACATTCTTTTTCAAGAAGGGGGATTACATAATTTGCCCATTTCTTCTCCGAGGCCGTATATATAAATACTTCTGCCCCCATAGATTGAACTTTACGCATGAATAATTTAAAATGAGGACGCACAATGCCCTTTGCAAGAGCATACTTCACCTGCTCTTGTAACTCCTTCTTTATTTTATTGGTACATGTTGTATGTACTTTTTGTAACTTACATTCTTCAAATACATCATAGAGCATCACTTGGTATATAATATCTCCAATAATGGTGCCATCAAGATCCAATACAATACATAGTGGAGGCAAGGCGACGGGATCATGGTAACCATAGGTAGTGGTGGAAGTATCTTTGGAACGTTCCATCTCTAACAAAAATTACACTTTGTATATACTAATACTATATTGTGTTACTTATTTACCACCGGATTTTATTTTTATGGTCTTGTATGGTATTCAACATACTCTGTAGCTGGGTATACATTTCTGATTTACATAGAGGGATTTGGGAACTATGATACATGTCACGATTGCCATATACGATATCCATGTCTGCCCCATTTTTCATTTCTTGTCGCAACTCTCCAATCTTGCCTTGTACATACTTCTCAATATTTTCCACACAGTCATATACAGAAGATGATGCACAGCATATAAATAATTTGGATGCAGTAATAGAACCACGGATGTCACTTGTATCTACAAATGTAAAGTCTTTCCAATATTGGATACATTTATCGTCCCATGTACCGGCACCGAGAATATATGAAATCTTGTTTAGGAGAACGCGGACTTCATCACGGGTCATTTGAAGCGAAGAGGTATTAGGAGCTTTGTGAATGCCACTCTTTTTCTTTTCCATGTTTTGAATATGACCATTTAGATCATACTCGTTAATATAAGATTGATAGATGTAATAATATGGTTCCGGAGAAGCAGGTATCTTTTCAATAATAAATACATGTCCAGGGAAGAAGGCATCTTCTTCACGAGGTATCTCCGGGGGATAAGGGAACATGTTATCGTTCATAAGGATGTAGAATAGTTTCCTTGTCTTGCCACGCTTGTCTAATATTTTACTACGCATCTCTTTCAGTACCACGGGATTGGAGTCTTGGTTAGAAAGATGACGTTCTTTGATGGCTCCACTGTCACAGTACTCTGCATGTTCCAACCCTTTGGTGCCTAACATAAAGTAGAGTAAAAGAACGGCCGTATTTAGACACTTGGTAGTTAATAGTTGCATATTGAAATGCTTTATATCATTGGTAAGACATTGCATCAGTGGTTTCATGTATTGAGAAATAATATACCCCACATCACATTTGGGACATGATTTTATGGTACAACTTTGGAGGGATAACTTTTCTGGAAGGATGTTTGTAGCGGAATTCGCAGACATGGTGGGTGTTGGATGGAATATCCACACTATATTATCTATTCAGGAATGAATTTTTTCTCATAATAACATAAACCGTATTAGGAAACAATGTCTATAAAACTAATGCTTATTCTTGCCATATTTGGTCTTGTTGTAATTGCCTTTGCCATACAAATGGTAATGTCGGCTTGGAAAAAATCCTCTGTCGTAAAATCTATTACAAAGGAAGTGATAGAGAAATACCAAGAAAAACCCAACGAAGAAGGGGCATCTGCATCTTCTAAAGGGGGTGATGCCACTGCCCAGAAGCTTATGGTACTTGAAGCCATTGACGAAGTATTCAAGACTAACAAGCTCCCCAAGGAAATGAAGCCCGTGGCATTTGACATGCTTACGTCAAAGACCGTTATGGAAAAGATGAAGGACAAGACTACTCAGAAAGAGGTGACCACTTTCATTAAGGGGTACATTGAGAAAAACAAGAAGGCACTTATGAAGGGTGGAAACGCGGCATCCGAAGAGTTTGAAGAAGAGGAAGAACTCGCCGACAAAAAACAAAAAGTTTTGGGTCGCACCGAGAAATACACTGATGATGACAATGCTCATTTAGACGAAGGAGACAGTGATGCCGAAGAAGACGAAGAGGGTGACGACGAAGAAAGTGAAACCGAAGAGGCAGTAGACGAGACGGTTGTCCGTGAAGCATTCACTGCGAAGAACGTCTCCGACATGAACGTACTCAAGAAATCTCTCATTAATACTTCCAAGTCCATAGAACGCGTAATGAAGAATGTTTACGGTACAAAGAAGACGGTCGGGGAAACATTTGAAGAGGCCAATGAGGTACCCCCTTCTTCTACGGGTGCTCTTGCTACATCAGTTCCCTCTGCCTGGAGCGACATGGGGACCAAGATGACCACAGCTGCCACCAAAAGTGTAAAGAAAGCCGTTCGTGGCATTCAGAAAAAAATAAAGGGCAACGACACTCCCAAAAAGAACACACTCCTTCCTCCTCCCCTTGAGAAAATAGAGGGGTTTGAGAACGTGCCTACATTTGCATCGTTTTGATTTCGCCGTCGCCCCCCAACATCGCCCGGGTCTTTTCTACAATAAATTTAATTCGCATAGACGACGTATTATCCAATAGCTCTTTCCAAAACACATCCGTCATTTTTCTCGCGGCTTTTTCGTACATATCTTTTGTAGTTTCAAGAAGCTCTCGTTGTTCCACTTCATTGTTGTAGTTACACTCCTCCTCTTCCACCACATTAAGAACAGCATACGTATTTTTCTTCTTTGTTACATTGTCAGATGTCTTATTGGAAGACGAGGAAGTGTGCTGTGTTGATGTGATTGTCTTTACAGATTTCTTTGTAGCAGCAACTGCCATTGTAGTAGTCGTAGATACCACAGAGCCATCTTCGCCAGTTGTAGAACTTGTTGCCGTATACGATACTGTATGCCCGGGTGTACCATGAGGAAGATGCAATGTAGTGGGAATAGTGTTAGAGGAAATGATAGGCGTGGTTGATCTGGACACCGGTTGGGATGATACCATGGATACCAAAGATGTATCGGATGCGGACTGGGAAGGCTTCATGGGTAGCGGAGATACTGATGCGTTCGGCTTTTTTCTTCCGGATGTGGGCGAAGACGGTGTGCTACTCTCATGGTCTGTTAAGAGTTCGTTCAGCATATTCATACCCAAATCAATTGTTTCATCTATTTTTGTTTGCTCTTCATTTGTTTTGGAAGCTATCGTATCGTCCGCCTTCTGATCATTCAAGAGGGCAATTACAGCATCCATGTATGTGTGTTTGTTATTTTCCAACAGAGATGGATACATTTTCCAAATATGTACAAGCATTTTAATCATATTTACAGTGCGTTTCTTGTGTTGTGTAATCATACAGAATTTATCGTAATCAGAAACTTTATCGGTATTATATTTCTCATAGGGGATAATGTACTGTTTATCTTCAATGAATTTTTTGCAATGGTGAAGAATACGATGTTTAATTTCCTTCTTGTATCCAGAGAGATTGGTAAGATCATCAAGCAGTTGAGTAAGACACGGCATATATGTGTTCTGGTTCATACACGTATCAATAATAGACGTCACGAAGTAATCAATGTTGTCCAAGTTGATGATAAGGCGAATTTTGCTGAGGATTTTATCATAGTTTGCTTGGTTAATCTTATTAAGATAACTCTTTAACTGTTTGTGAAAATCCTTGGGCTTGTTTTCCCTAAAAAGATGATGTTGGGAACCATGATTTTTACGTTCATAACTTGAACCATTGCGTCTGTAATAACCACCCTTCTTACGATTATTTGCACCACCGTTTCCCGCCATACCGTCGTCATGGGTTCCATTGCGGTAACTATCTTTATTGTGACCCCCTGTTCCTTTATCATTTCCAGAATGATGGAACGCAGATGGTTTCCTTTGAAATCCACCCATGTCCTTCCCACCACTGTACTTATTTCCACCGCGGTATTTGTTATATCCACCTCCGTGATTATTGCGATGGGTATCCCCACCTGCTACCTCTTTAAAACAGTCATAGTTAGAAATCAACTCTGTATATTTTGCAAGAATGCCCTCATCTATTTTGTAACTGTGTTTCAGGCGTTCAATTTCAGTAATGGGCAAAATAATCAGAGATGACATGATAGCAGTTGTCATTCTATATAGCCTTTCTAAAATATATTTAAGTGGGTTTTCAATTATGATAATATGCAGCCATGGAACCCATTGTAGACCATTTAGATATTCAGACATCCGTGGAAAATGTTGAAATGGAATGTGATGTCGTTCCCGATGAACACTATACAGAAGATACATTATACGATGATAGAGACGACAAAACGATAACAGTTCAAGAAAGGGCCGAACGTCTCAATGTCATCTATCAAAATTACAATATTTATCACGCCCTCTATGTTTACAGCAATGAAGAAGAATTAAAAGAGCTTATGAACATACTTGATGCCGAGGATTTTCCGCTATACACAAGAATGCACTTTATCTCTGCAGAAAAGGTAGACAACTTCTTGGACCGCATCTATTCTCTGAATGAAATGTTTGTGGGGCCGGAAGATATTTTTGAAGAGGTACTATGGAATGGCGATCTCGGCTTCGCTGTCAAAGATATCGTAAATATCAGCGGCATATCGTGGTCCCAAATCTCCGTTATTGTCTCTGTAGACGAGGGCGCGGATAATGTAACCAAAGAGCTCTTTGATTCCGGTTTTGTTCCCGCAAATGTATTCACCGTTTATCTCTAATAATAACAAGTGGCGTCCGTCTTTTTTTTGTAAAAAATATTTCCTTTCATGTTAATAAAGATATCAGACTATCAATATGCATAAACTCCGTATCGCTTCCATTATCGTGGTTCTGGCTGTCGTTCTTGTCGCCGTTTACTGGTTTGTGTTCCGTAAACAAAACAAGACGGAAACATTTGTCCAGAGCGGCAATGGTTCCGCCAAACTACTTCTTCTCCACGCCACTTGGTGTCCCCACTGTGTACAATACATGAAGTCAGAAGCATGGCTGACTGAAATTCCCAAGAAGATTGGAGAACTGAAAAACAAGGTTGTGATCCAAGACTTTGAATACGAAAGCAACAAGGCACTCGTGGACCGATACAATGTCTCTGGGTTCCCCTCACTCGTAGTAGAGAAGCCCGATGGCCAATTTACAATCTTTGAAGGAAACCGGGAGAGTGCAGAGGAAGTGGCCGCATTCGTCGCATCCAACATCTAAACAATGACACAGAATATAGTTGTTACTTATCTGTACGAACATTGACAATATAATTTTTTATTGTATGATATCCAATGGATATGTACTCTTTCACAGCCTTTTCGGAAATAACAATGCGGAAATCTTCATTCATATCAATGGGTAAGTCACTTGGCAAGTGAATACATACACTTTGATAATCCGACTTCATTCTTGCGGCATTTGCGTGATCTACAATGATGTCAAAAACATGTTTAAGATAGGAAAAGACGTTAGAAGTAACAGAACACCGGGTATTATTTGTGGTATCTTCATTGTCTGTTTCCTTTGCCACGGTTTCTTGTTTTTCTATACAACGGATACCAAGTACATCTTTCAGAGCGTGATTTTTAATGTAATTCATGGGCAGATTATTTAGAAGGAACCCATCAATATATGTTTTCCCTTTCCATGTCACAGGTGTGAATAAGAGGGGGATACTACACGAAATGCGTACCGCAATCTTCAGTGGCATGTCTGGCGTATTATTGACGCAAAAGAATGTATCTTTGCGAGACATCATATCTACGGCACAGATGGCAAGGTCCAAACCCTTTTCTTTTGCAATGTCCATGAATGTACAATCTTTGGAGTACCCCTTTCTCTCCAGGGCAATTTCACATACTCTCAGAATACTCTCCCCGTCATTCAATCCACATGTATCATATACATGAAATATGTGCATGGGGTCTATAGATATAATCTCTTTTTTCTGGAACATTTCAAATATAAAGTCCTCCATTTCATAGGAAGTATATCCCAACACTTTTAAGAAGGCGATAAAAGCACCGGCGGAATTGCCCACATAATGAACAACATGTGATATCATTTTCTCTTCTTCAAGATAGCGAATAGCACCAATAGTAGCTATGACGAGATGAGCACCACCGCCAATCACAAGTGCAGTGTACATATTTCGTTTTTTTTCATGTATTATTAGAGAAATATGGAACCCTCTTATATATCTACTACTATTGGTTCTGGGTCTGGAGGGGCGGGCGGCGGTGCTGCACGTCTTAATATTATGGATTTGCATCGCGAAATGAATATCAAGAACGAAAAGATGATACAATGTTTTGACATGGCACTAAAGAGGTGTCATAGCAAAATCCGTATTTGCTCTGGTCAAAAACAATTAAAGTGTTTCTTTGAAGTACCTGAATTCATGGTAGGATGCCCCCTTTATGATTTAAATAAATGTATCACGTATGTGATGACGGAATTAAAAGCAAACGGTTTCTTTGTACAATACTATTTCCCAAAGTGGTTGTATATATCATGGGATCTTCAAGAGATTGAGGAAAACAAAAAGAAAGAAAAAGAAATGCGGAAACAGGGAGGTGCCCCGAAAACAGTAGACCGCGACGTTCCCCAAATTGATTTTAAATACAAACCCTCTGGAAAATTGTCGCTACATATATAACCACGTCTATGCCACAGAAGCTGCCCCACGAAGCATCAACCCGAGCATCGTACCCATGTATACAAACTGTTCAAGAATAAAGATAAGTATGATACCGGAGATAATGTATAGTGCAATGTCATAAATAACAAACGTGTCGCTCTTTTGTTCCTGCTCTGTTTCAGGGACGTACATCTTAGTATAAGCACTCTCTGGCTTTAATGCACGTGATCCGGTTGGAGCGCGACCATAATAGCGGTTCACAGGGTCTGTTACGTTATTCCTTGAAACAACGGTTCTCTCTTCTTCCTCATCCATATATTCTCCTTCGCTATCATACTCTTGAGTAGGGTCGTACTTCATAATACGCGTAGAACCCACGGGTACCCCCCTTACAACGTCATATTCTTCTGAAGGTTCAGAAGTACGCGAGGAAATCAGTACTTCGTCCATCTCCCTTGCTTTTTTCATACCTCCTTCGGGTTCATCAATCCGAGACTTGTACAACGGCTTTTCGTTCTTGGCAAAGTACATATTTGCAAAATCGGCGAGGTCGGGATCTTCTTCTGCCTTTTGCGAACCCATATTGTACAATTCACAGAGGGGATCCAGAGGTGGCTGTGCCGACGATGTGCCATTGCGGCGCGATTTCTTGGATTTCTTGTAGCGTTTCATCCCCCCCGTTGTGGGATCCAAGGCACTTATAGATGATTGGAGTTGTGGTGACAAATAACTATTTCCCCATGCCTCTTCAATACTACTATAGGACACTGTCATATTTAATCTATTGGAGAGAAAAAAGAAAGCGATGATTGTGCTTACAAAAAAAAGAAAACACCGCAATAAAGTAAAGAAAGGTGTGTTGATATGACAATGGATTTTTTAATCATTTTCAATCTTATTCTTATCGTGGTTCTTACCGCTCTTCTTATGGTATATGGGCTTCGAATTGAAAAACCCTACCCAAAATGGCTCATAGAGTACTTTGAAGAACCGTATGTACGACTGCTCACATATATTGGTGTATACGTCGCATCTTATATGAACCCTATTGTAGGTCTTCTGGGTGGTATGGCAGTCCTCTTTTTGCACCTGGATGTCGTCAATCTTGTTAGTGGTAATGCTACAAAAAAATAATTGTTAAAAGTAATAAATCATGGATTTCGTAACAACCGTAAATAGTAATCGGATATTTTGGGGTGTAACTATGCTCTTGCTTAATACAGGTTCGCGATATGTACTTGGAGATCTTGGAAAATTTCATGAAAACATATTAGCAAATGCTATAATGAAAAAGATTATCCTCTTCTCCATGTTCTTTGTAGCTACAAGAGATGTTATTACTTCGTTTGTTATGACAGTTCTCTATCTTATTGTTATAGATGGGTTACTACACGAAAAACGCAAGTTTTCTTTAGTGAAAAATGCACGAGTAGCAATAGATAGCGTTCCTTCTACCCAAGAATATACAAAGGCAAAAGAAATTGTTGCGAGTTACGATAAAGCCATGAACAATGCTATCAAGGGACGATCTGAGAAGTATGATATCTATTTGAGCAATTTGGCGGCGTTAAATTATGCCGCGTAAAGAGGCGACATATAGAATGTATGTGCGTAATATAGTAGCACACGAATACTATTATGGAAAGAGAAGGGGGGACAACACTTTCTTTTTATAAAGATGCCATACAGGAATGGGATATTATCTCCTTGGCAAAAGAAGTACACCGCCATTATAGAAAGCATGATATACATGGACATTGGATCCCTTATATCACAGAGTATATTGAAACAGAACAGTTATTAGGTCATTGCATGTATGTACATACTGTCAAAAATAATGTTGGTGATATCTTTGGTATAGCCATTGTATCTTTACAGGAAGAGCAAGAAAGGAATGTGTTGTATGTACGTATTTTGTGTTCAAAGTATCATTGCGGTGGCAAACTACTCCAACATATTATGGATACTTATTCCTCCTGTCAAGTGGTACTACATAGTGAGCCTACCACCATTGGTTTCTATAAAAAGTACGGGTTTCTGTTGTTAAAAGATGGTTATGAAAGAAGTGATATTGATATTCGCTACCCACGCATGGTATCTTTCATTAGAGAGGGGGATGTACATACAAGAACATGTGATACATTTTTCTGTGGATACGGTCATCTATTATTTTATACGCCTACGGGTTTTTATATCTTATGGAGCATTGTAGGGCTGTGCGTTTTTCTGGTTTCTGTGTATTAATATCTTGCATGTAAAGTAAATACAAACAGAATGTCAGTGAGGATTGCTCCATCTATGTCTTACAAGCACCGCGGTTGCACCCCTTCTCATGAACGTTTTAAGAAGCGTGTGGAAAAGGTTAGGCAAATTCTCATTAGCCACCACGATCGCATTGTAGATGCTCACAAGAAGCTGAACAATGAACTGCAGGGTACCTGTGAGGAATATCAGGGTTCCGTTTCTACGGTATTCGGCGAACTCAAAGACATGATTGTGGAAATTAAAAAAGAGGAAGTGGAGATCCTTGAACAGTTCAAGCAGATCCGCCTGGACATGGAAGAAACACAAGACAAGAAAGATGATGACTCTGTCTGGTCAGTGGATGGCGAAATTGTCTCTGTTGACGAGCCTATTATACCACCTCCTCCCGCCGATGCGTAATGACTTGGTATGGAAAGAAGCGAAAATGATTTAGAGGGGAGTGTATTATTTTTATTACATAGTATCAATTAGCATTATTGAAAGATGGATACACGTTTTTCTAAAATTATTATTACGGGTGGTTGTGGGGCCATTGGTTCCGAGGTAGTAAACCGTCTGAAGAGCCAGTACCCAGGTATTCAGTTTGTTATCCTTGACAATCTTACGTATGCAGGAAAGAAGGAGAACATTGAACCCCCCTATGATAATTACAAGTTTGTATATGGTGACATTTGCGATGCGAAATTTGTATCGTATCTGATGAATACAGAAAAACCAGATGGAATTATTCATCTCGCCGCAGAAACCCACGTGGATAACAGCTTCGGGAATAGTTTTCAATTTACAAAAACAAATGTACTTGGTACCCATGTGCTTCTGGAATGCGTGCGTCAGTACATGAGCAGTGGAAATACATTCCACCTTTTTCTGCACATGAGTACCGACGAAGTATATGGTTCCGTGAAAGATGACCAACCCGCTTGTAAAGAAGATGCCCTCTTTTTCCCAAGTAACCCGTATTCTGCAACAAAGGCGGCAGCAGAAATGATTTGTCACGCCTACATGAAAAGTTTTAAAGTTCCCATTCTTATTACACGGTGTAACAATGCTGTGTCTAAATATCAGAATGAGGAAAAACTTATTCCCCGGTGCATTCACAATATCCTATCTGGGAAAAAAGTACCTGTTCACGGCGATGGTATGAGCAAGAGGACGTTTATCCATGCATTTGATATTGCCGATGCCCTTGACATTCTCATGACCCGAGGTGATGTGGATCGTGTATACAACATTGGATGTGATGATAGCATGGAAAAGACGGTATTGTCTGTAATTGAGCATATTCTTGGTGTACTGAAGCCCTCTGAAAAATTAGAAGATTGGGTAGAATTCGTCGCAGATAGGGCATTTCAAGATTACCGCTATGCTGTAGATACAACGGACCTTAAAAATCTGGGGTGGTCTTTGAAACGTAGTTTTGATTATGCCGTAAATGACGTAATTGACCACCTCTTTCCAAAGATTGTAAAACGCACGTAAGACTATTTTTTTCTTCTCCCGCGGTTTGTATGCGTTTGAACCAAAAAATCAAATGTAACATTAGATAGGATTTTATAATCCGCATTTGGTTATCTAACATGGCAGCGTTATTAAAAGATTCCGATTATGAAATTATAGAACAAGAAATTCGTGTTAAAAATGATATTCACCCTTTTTTACTTGACAAGATTAAGATACACCACTCTTACCCCTTTAAAGTATATTATCACAATATCCAAATCCTCATATTGGACAAAGACCATAAATGCTACAAAAATCAATTAGATAAGATTATTCATTACCATAGCAATAACTTGCTAAATGACAAGTATGTCAAGTTGACATTTGATACGTGTGACTACATTATATACGTTATTGCAGATGCGATTTCTAAGACAAGGGATTGTTCTTTTCACAAGGCACCTAATAATGTTATTTTGGGCTTTGCATTTTTATCAGTGAACAATTTTGATCTCTTTTCACGTAAAAATAAAAACAAATGGTACTATACCTGTTTACATGACATAACATTGCATCCTAATAATAGCGACAATCAGAATGTATATTACAATACTCATCGCGATAAACATCATCACGTGCATAATGACATACACCATGTATTGGTTATAGATACTATGGCTACTCGTTTCTTTTTGGGAAAGGAAATTTTACATGCGATAGAGTTTCTTGCTATTCAAAAAAATTGTCAGATGGTTGCGGCAAATAGTATAGAAAAGAGTATGCATTACTATCTTCGCAATGGGTTTTTACATACTCTGGATTGGGTGACATTCTCACCATGGTTGTACCACCGAAAAATGTATTACGTGGGTTCCAAGAAGATGAATAATAAAAAATATTATAGCTTCATGTATCCCTTTATGAATAAAGTATATACATTTACCAAACCAGTGGGGGATAAACATAATATAGATGTGTCTGATGCTAAAGCACGGTTAAAAAAATATAACTACAAAAAAGGACGATTTATTACGAGACATTTGAAGATATGTTTCCCGAAACTTAAAAAACAAAGAGATAGTATTGACAGTATCAATAGCAGTAAATCAACGGCTAAAAGCACAAGTCATGGAAGCATAACCAGTCTTTCTTCGTAAATACATAAACTTTATTTTTACTATGCGTTCATGTCACAGCTTATGGACATGCTCCAATAAATAATGTGAATATAAAATATGAATTATGGCTGACAGCAACAATCTTTACGGTGATATCGGGTTCTACTCTATCTTTGACGGAGTTGTTACTCGTCATATTACAACGTACGACACATCTGCGTCCAATGCTACAGTACTTGACTTTACGCTGAATGCGGGTGTCATTAACCTTGTCCCTTCCGATGACGATAAGACGGTAAATGTTGCATCGCTGAAAGTTTACGAGGATGCTAACACACAGTTCCTCACTACAGACAAAAATACATTTGACTTTGTGAAGAATGTGCGTGTAATGGGTTCAGAGTACGTTGCAAACGATATTCTTGCCAGTGGTCATGTGATTGGTAGCACACTCAATGTAAAACGCGAGTTTGCTGATTCCAATAAAGTAGGGTTCGGTCTTCGCGTTACAGAAAACAGTAACCTTGAACTCTTTTCGTATGATTCCATTACGGACACTACTCGCCGCGTTATGATGTGGACGGGTATGCAGGGTACTACTCAAGGAAATGATTCCAATTACAACTACTCTGTATTTGACATTTCCAGTAATCTTATGTACAACGTATCGTCGGCAGACTCCAATACCATTATTTACCAAGGTGGTTCCGGAGGAAGTGTATGGAGTACCATTGGAAGCAATGCTTACTACTTTGACGGCAATGTAGGTGTAGGCACTTCAAATGCCAATCTCGCTTACAACTTCACCGTCGGAGGCTCTATGTACGCCGCCGGATACTGCAACCTCTTGGTGAACTCTACCTCAGACACAAGCCTTAACAAGGCTCCTACTGCCAACGCTCTTCGTACAACTTACAACAAACTGGTGGCACTGTCTAACGACTTTGCCAACTTGGCACTGTCTAATGATGTGACGGATACGTACTCTTCCAACGTAGCCACATGGTCCAGTAACAACCTTGTTCCTTCTGCCGGTGGTACCTTCACCGGTGCAATTGGTATTGGAGGTGCCGTACAGGGCAGCGAAACCCTCTATCTCGCAGGTGATATGCTTACAACTGGTGACATTATCCCTACTACCGTGTCTACACAGGTGATTGGTACATCCAACAACCCCTTTGCCGAAGCATGGATTGACACGCTCCACATCTCTCAAAACACTCTGTACATCGGTGACACTCCCGTTATTGGCACTGACGCAGACACGATTATGGTACAAGCTGACCCCGACCAGAGCATCCACGTCAAATCTACGGGTACTGGTAACTCAACCATCACGTCAGAGGCGGGTGTGCAAATTCAAACAACGGGTCTTAACTCACAGGTAGTAATTCAATCTACTGGCTCCGGAGGCAGTGTAGCATTCGGTGCTTCTAACGAAGTCCGTTTCACTGCACCCACCAGTAAAGTTATCGGTAACATGGAAGTTTCACAGGCACTCACTGTTACGGGCAATACACTAATTAACGGTAACCTTACTGTTTCCGGCTCTAACTTTATTACAAACACGGAGACCGTTCTCATTTCAGACAACCTTATTGTCGTTAACGACGGTCAAGTAGGCAGTGGTGTATCCGCGGGTCAAGCCGGACTTAAGGTGGACCGTGGAGACCTCCTTCCTTACCTCATGGTATTTGATGAAGCTCAAGACATGTTTATGGTAGGTGAACAAGGGGATCTTGAAGTGATTGCCAGTCAACCCTGGGCCGCTTCCAACTTCATGGCGGGTTCCAACAACCTCTCTGAAATCACAGATGCCGCTATCGCTCGTACCACTCTTGGTCTTGGTGTCAATGACAGTGTAACTTTCAGCAACATTGACACAAACACTCTTACGGTGAACAACGATGCCTTTGTTACAGGCACTATGGTCGCCGGTGCATTTGAGAGCGTATCCGACAGTAACCTCAAGAGGGACGCTGTTTCTATTTCAGACGGTATCAATGTCATCAACCAGCTGAACCCCGTCACTTTCTACTGGAAAGAAAACAATGGTGTAGTATCCGAGGATCTTGAAGGTAAGCTGGATGCCGGTTTCCTCGCACAGCAGGTAGAAAACGCTCTTCCTCTGGCAGTCAGTTCTACTCTTGGAGATGTGCTTTCTGTGAAGTACGACCGTGTGATCCCTTACCTTGTAAGTGCAGTGAAAGAGCTGAGTGCCACTGTGGAAGATCTCAAGACCCGCCTCGGTGCTTCTGCATGAGAAAAAGAGAATACCATGGGAAGTGGGTGTGTGATGATAATACCTGACATTATGCGGTATGTGTAACAGAGATCAGATAGTAAGGGATAATGTCACCCTTCTTTTGTTTTTTTTCAATGGTAAGCTTCACATGCTTCCGGATCATAACCGAAACACGTTTCTTTGTCTCCAAATGATTTTTAATAGCGGCACTAAGATATCCCATTGTTTTCATTGTAGGTACAACTGCATAGTTCTTTTGAAGATACTCTTTCCAAAACAAAGGCAGGTGTGGAGGAGGTGAGCTAATCTTAATATCAGATAGACAACCATGCTGACAGAGTTGCGACCATTCTTCTACACGGTCTTTCATAAAGTCATAGAGATCGGAAACCACGTTAGAGGTGTATAGGAATGCCCCCTTTGTTTTAACGTCATAAGCATCCAACGCATGTGACAGATACAGACGGTAACGCCCTCTTGTGCAAGTTACAGAAGTTGTATCTTTAAAATACAATACATGGTTATTGTGAGCATAATCCAAGATGGCCGTTTTATATATCATCGGTGTCTTCAAAAAGGGTCGCCAAAGAGTGATGTGAGGGTACTTTGCGATAGAAGTATATTCTTCCATGCCATTAAGGTTTTCGTATTTTGACATGGATGTGATATTCTGTACAATGTTTTCTACTACGTCATCTGCATGATGACCCAAGATAACCGGCACCACAGGCGGGGATATGGCGATGGCATTTTTGGTAAAACGCGTTGCAACTTCTGCATAAGTCCCAAACCGAACTTCTTTTGTATAACTTTCATATACATCCCGCAATTCCAACTGTGATAGCTCACGTCTGGATACCTCAGTAATACGTCGCACAAACAGGGGAATGCCCAAATAATTACACCAATCTCTTAAAAACATCTCTTCGCCCTTACTTTCCTTACGGTTGTTATAATTGATATGGACGGCCACTACACGCCGATACGTTTTTCTTGCAATATCCAGAGCAACCATACTATCTACACCCCCGGAAAGACTGACGATAACGAACTCATAACGCTTTTTTTCCTGGTTCATTTGATAGGAAAGACTATGTTGTGTAGTTCTATTGTCTATAAAGAGGCCGGAATCTTCCGGGTCCATGTCATAAATAGAAGACGACAATAATACTGATTCGGAATCCAACAAGGACATATATTTTCTTTGCAACTCGTACGGCGGAAGGATATGTTCTGTTTCTTTACTGGGAGGATAATACTGAAGATGGTCAGTGGTAGTTTGACTTTCTGTTGGGAAACGTTGCAATGTTGCCCGCAAATATCTCTTCAACCACATAATGTCATCGGCACTCGTATTTATATTTGTCTTTAGGCGGTACAATATGTGGTTCAAAACTTCAAAACATTTCTTGGGGTCGCGACTGTGGCGGTAAGGGAGCCAAAAGAACATCCATTCATGTGTTGTCATAGTATTCATCAAGTCCATATTGTATTTATGAAAGTCCACCAGGGCGATCGCCTTCTGAAGATAGTAAGAGACTATGTGTTGTGCACCCCTATCTTTGCGGAATACATGGTGCGGAAGCTGGTCATAAATGATAATGGTCGTGATAGGACTCTGGTGGGCCACAGGAAGCTCAAACAATAAATGACCATAACACTTTGTAATATAATCATCAACCTCTGAATTTTTCTTTGCCGAGAACCACCATTCTGGATGAGAGAACCATTCGCCCATAAACCCCATCGTGTCACGAGAAGCCGTCATATTTAACTTTGCAAGTGTTGTGAGAGAACGAAGACACCAGTGGCGATTGTAGGAAGTGGTTGTTGAGTCTTACATATATGTGTAAGTTATATCGTACAGATATCACATGCTAATAAATCAATTTTTGTCGGCACGGGCGGTGTAATGCATAAATTATTTTCATACATCAAAAAAAGAATGTCTAATGCATCAACCATGGTACAGACATCTCCTACCAAGCAGTGGTCCTGTATCTCCACGGGGTGGAGAGAGGAAAAACAAAAACACCAATAATACTATCGGAGATACACCCCATGCATCTATGTCTACCGTAAAAATATTACGCGACATCTCTAAAAATGAAACCAAGAAGCATTTGATTATTCAGGCGTGTAAACATAGTGCGATTGTGTATGTAGATGAATATACCACGCCAAAAAATAATTACAACTCTATCCGTTCATATATAACAAAAGAAGGTGCAGAACCTATTGACGTTGCCAAAGTCGTGTTGTATCGCGATAAGAGGACGTTATACGTGGCATTTCGCGGTTCTAACTCCCCAAATGATCTCTTGAATGCTTTGAATAATAAAAAGTATCCCGTAAAATGCAACGGGAAGAAAAATGAGGCGACGAATAGCACAGATGAACAGGTAGTAGCGGCTGTTACTTATTGCGACAACAGTTCTCATTTTATACATCGCGGTTTTTATCAGAAATATGCACATATCAAAGATGTCCTGTTTGCAGAATTAGAGAGTATATGTACACGCAGTGAAGCGAGTACAAGTGGTGAGGATCCCATTGATACAATTGTCTTTACCGGCCACAGTGCTGGTGCCAGTCAAGCACTCATGGCAGTATATGATTACGTAGAGAATAGAATTGAAAGACAGATTTATTGTTTCCCCGATGTCTGTTTTTACGGCTTTGGAGCACCGCTATCTGTAAATGGCGAATTTCTTCATTACTTGGACGGTATCGTGAAAGACTTGCATTTCTTCTCTCTTAAAAATGACATCGTCCCGCACCTTCCGTTGCATCCAGAATTTGAGCATCACCAAAACATTATACTCTTGGAAGGCGTATCCGACATTCCCTTGTGGGACATTCCAGGGAACCATTCTTGTATTCAATATTATCATACATTGATACAAACATTGGAAGCACCATTGCAATAATACATTTTTTTGAAAGCAAACATATGATTGTGGAAAACACCTCTTATGTTTGTTGGAAAAATATTTAAAATTTTTATAATCAACTCTGTCATTCACACCATCATATAAAAAGTAGTACGTGTTCCTTGCACTAATGCCTAGAAGCATTAACAAGTCGTACCATAGCTATGTTTATGACATTGTGAATAACAGAACGATGTGATACCAAACGATGCCGGGCATACTGTTTGGAGCCTAGTTCGAGTACGCGAGACCACCCATACCGGACATGATACGGAGGACGTTGAAGTTGTTGGCGAACACCTTGACCGAGCATGAGCCACCGGCGATGGAAGCGTCGGTGAGGGTGAGGTTAAGGGTGGCGTTGTCAATACGAGACATGTTGCAAGTACCCGAGGGCTGGTGCTCTTCGGGCTTGAGGCCGAAGGAGTACACGTTGATGCCCTGCTTGGGGACGTTCTCGTGGTGCTGGTAGGGCTGGACAAGGTTGAAGTAGCGGCCATCGCGCTCGGAGAACCTGTCGTGACCGTTGAGCTGGAGCTTGGCGAGAGAGACGGGGTTCTTGCCACCGTTGAAGGACACAACGGACATGGCAGCGGCTCCACCACCGGCGGCACCGGCAGCGACGACGGAACCGGCGTTGGTGGCGAAGTCGGCACCTTCGGCGACGAAGTTGGTCTCCACAGCGTCAGAGAAGTTGAACCACTGCTTACCGAAAGAGACGGTGTCAGCGACGTTGGCCTCGGGCTGGACAACCCAGACGAGTTCCTTGACGGGGTGGTTCATGTTAAGCTTGAACTTGTTGGACTTGGAAGAGGTGGACTCGGCACCGTGGAACTGGAGCTGAGTGAGGAGGTACTCGTGGGAGACAGCGGCGTAACGGCGGCGTTCGTCGGTGTCAAGGTAGATGTAGTCGATGAAGAGGGAGGCAGAGGGGAGGGAGCCGACGGTCACAGCCGACATGTTGTTGGTGGTGGTGGTGATGTTGCCCGAACCGTCAAGGGTGACATCGGCGGCCCAGTAGCAGTCACGCACTTCACGGAGTTCAAGGTTGCAACGCACTTCGTGGTACTGCAGAGAGATGAGGGGAAGGGCGAGACCAGGGTTGCGGCAGAACCAGAACTCAAGGGGGATGTAAAGGATTTCACCCTTGACCACGGCATCGGCACCGTTGGCGAAGGTGGGCTTGGTGAGGGCGGGGAGCTGACCAACCATGTTGGCGTATCCGAGCTGGTGACCAGCGGACTGGGTAAGCTCGTTCCAGATGTGGAGCCAGTCACCGTACTGCTTGTCAATACGCTGACCACCGATTTCGATTTCCACAGACTTCACAAGGATGTGGCCAACCCAGTCGAGCCAACGGAAAGCGGAGCCATTGGGCACAGTCACGTCGGGAAGCTGGACACGAAGGTACATGCGGTGGATAAGGTCACCGTTACGGGAAACGGTGCAGGTCACCTTCTTGCCGAAGTCAGCGGAACCGTTGAAGGTTTGTTCAATGGATTCCATCGAGAAGTTGGTGTGGCGGCGGTAGATAACCTTGAAGAAGGTAATCTGAGGGTTACCGGTCAGGTAGATGTCCTGAGCGCCGTAGGCTACGAGTTGCATAAGTCCTCCTCCCATTTTAGTATATTATACTATATGCTAAGAAAAAAATTTTGGAACATGTCACATTAACGCACAGAGATAGAACCATGTATTTTTGTTTATCAAAATGAAATACTTTTTGTATCTTCAAAGATTTGTACTAGTATGATGTAGCAACAGTTGACATGTTTGTAAGATAAATCTTCTTTCCATCCACCTTGATGTATTTGCCACCTCTGATACCAGTGTATACTTTACGCATCCGCCCTTTGTACTTTGTTTTTTCAGAGAGTTGTTTTGTGCCACCGCTGTAAGCAACTCCTGTGTCTGTCTTTTTAACCCCAAACATAATCTGGTTCATTACATAGGTTATTTTATTCTGCAAATCTAATTGTAAGGGAAGGACATTTTTCTTTGCACAAATGCGAAACGTTTTTCCATATTTGATAACACTCTTATAATTATTCAAATCATTACGAATATCATTTACATATCTTTGAAGTTCAGCATTATCCCTGTTATTAGGATTGTTCACAATTTGTTCAAGGTTTGCATATTGTTTCGTAAATGTAAGATATGTCTTATCATAATTGTTACACAACGGAAGCTTAGACATCCATTTTTTCTCACTCGAAGAAGATGCATTGGAAACACCTGAAGTAAATTGTTCAATATCCACCTTTGCAGTGCGATGCTTGTTCGTAAGAGATGATATCGTCATTTCATACAGACTTCTGTCTTCGCTACTTAACTTGTTCTCCCGTCCTAAGATTGTATTCATATTTCTAAGCCACTCTATCATTTTAGCCAATGCTTTCATCCTTGTGGCATTACTTCTCAAGTATTGATTTGTAATATCTACCTGAATGATAAGTCCTGGTTTCGGCGTTCCAAGATAGTTGTGGATTGCTTCCCGTAAAGAAAGGGTGTTGATAATAATATCCGGTGTTCTTATGACAATCTCCATAAGTACATCTTCAATAGTAAACCCTAATTGTTCGGGCATTTCTGATGTCCCCCCCGAAAGACGTTTGCGTCCCCCTGAAACTGGAGCAGCATCATTCTTCTTCGTACTAAAAGCATATTTCATAGCAGCAATACCTGCTACTGTTAAAAGAACGCCACTTGCTACTTTTGGATTATTTTGCACCACGGTCAATGATTTGCCAATAAGCGGACCGGTCATTTTTACAAGACTACTCAATGCAGAAACGCCAGTTTTCGCCATTGATAAACCATAACTTGTAGCTGTACCGATTGCATAATTTGTAGCACTTCTGGTGGCGATACTCTTTGCCCCTTCTAAAAGATCGTTGTCAATGCTTGTTATAGGTGTTACAATGGCACTGTCATCATTACCATTCTCTTCATCCTTGGTTGACTTTTCCAATGCTTCTAACATACTCCGAACCTTGTATTCATAGTAATATGTTATGGCTTCGTGATCGGCGAAAGGCACGTTGTCAATAATTTCCTTTGGGGCTACTGGTTCTGGATAATATGTTACTGGGACAATGCGATTAAGGTTCTCATCTACTATCTCTTCTGCTTCAGGGGTGGTGTTTTCTTTTTTCTGTGTATTCGTTACGTTGCCTCTTATATTAGAAGGGAGTGTGACGGGTACTTCGCTACGAATGATACCACTATTCCTTGCACTCTTGATAACATTGCTTACATTGCAATAGTTTTTTGAAGGGTCGGTATTATCACATGTAACAGGGGGTTGATCAGTATTCTTTTTTCGGTTAAAAAAAATTACAGGCATCTTTACTTTATTATTACACAGTTTTTCATTGTCCAATATGCTAAAACCATCACAGATGTTTTGATTTCTTGCACTAAATGTACTTAAGATAGATGTGACCATTCTCATAAATAAGAATAGACTACGTCATAGATGACTTCAAAGAAGACACTGGATATACAACACAACAACAAACTTGCAGAATTTGAAGAACGTCAAAAGGAAATACAACGAGTTACTCAACGGCTTCAGGAATTACAGAAAACACTCAAAGACCACGAGATAACAAAGAATGAATGTAACGACGAGACTATACTTACTTCTATCATTGAAAACATTGTGTCTGTACAGAATGATATCAATGAAACAAAAAATAAGCTCCAAGAATTAACTTCTAAAAACGACGAACTCGATTACTTTGTAAATATGGGTCCCATATTATTCAAGTACTATGACATTGTGGAGAATGGTCATGATGATACAGCTATTCAATCTACAGAAGATACAAACAATAGCATTTTGAAATATTTTATGGGAGGTAGCAAAAAGAATGAGACTACAGAAACTGTGAATAAAAAAACATCACGTGTGAAAGAAGACCGTGGTAGTTTATTGGACAGCTATCTTTCTTACACCAATAAAGACTTTATTAAGCCCGTAGAATCAGAACGTGTAAATACCTGTGATGCATGTGGTTCTTCAAATATCAATGTACTTACAAATGACGGCATTGTACATTGTACAAATTGCAGTTGCGTGGAGCATATTCTTGTAGACCACGACCGTCCGTCTTATAAAGATCCAATGCGCGAAATCAGCTATTTTGCATACAAGCGTATTAATCACCTCAATGAATGGCTTAGTCAAATACAGGGCAAAGAGACTACAGAAATTCCAGAAGAAATCTATGACCAGATTCTCATGGAAATTAAGAAGCAGCAGATTACAAACATGGCGGATATCAAGACGAGCAAAATTAGAGAGATTTTAAAGAAATTAAAACTCAATAAGTACTACGAACATTGTCACCATATTAAACACCGCATTAATGGTGTCCCTGTGCCTCATTTAGAGCCCGAGCTTGAAGAGAAGTTGCGTACCATGTTCAAATTGATACAAACACCCTTCTTGAAACACATGCCTTCTACGCGAAAGAATTTCCTGTCCTACTCTTACGTGTTACACAAATGCATACAGTTGCTTGGAAGGGATGAGTACCTCCCCAATTTCCCACTGCTCAAGTCGCGTGAAAAACTCCATCAACAAGATCTCATTTGGAAGAATATTTGCAATGAATTGGGTTGGGAGTTTATTGTAAGTACATAGCACGATAACCAATAGCAGCTACTGTTCCCAGAACAATACCAGTGAGTATTTGTGGTATGTTATGGCAACGTTTTCTCCAGCGACTGTACCCCATTAGTATAATATATACTATAACACTTCCCATAGCAATCATATTGTATATGTTTGGAGCATACGTGCTTTCATTTTGTTTTGATATGTCAATGATATCTGTAATCTGAGACACATCGCTACTCTTGTTGCGACCGACATGCATAGCATACATAAAATACATGGTGATGGCAAAGAAAGTAGCTACAGTAACATGACCACTTGGGAACCCTGGAGTACCTGCTACACTCATACTCTCTGGAATACAGAACAGCCCACATGCTGTAGCACCTTCTGGACGTGCAAAAATACCTTGGTTACCAAATAAGGGTTTTATAACTTCCACAAATGCACCAAGCAAAGTCATGGCTAAAAGAAGAGACCACAGTTGTTTCCAAATGCAGAATAGTATAATACCAACAAGTGTAAGAGAAATACCATTGGCGATAAGGAGCGTTAGATGTGATGTATCAATGGGAACACGTAGAGAAAAAACCATATTGCAGTAAGTGTTCTGACGACACTATTCTTTACAATATCGCATGGAAAAAGAAATTGCCAATGACGATTGCTAAGAAAAAAGCAAAAATATAGTTGCGATTGTATTTAACCGATGCGTTCATGGTTTGTAGTGTGGTTTATGCTTCTTCAAGACTCACCGCACTCGTTTTGCGGTCTGCTGGTGCCACATATTTTAGACCAAGGAAGCGGAATACGTCTTCCTCTGTATTGAAATCTACATTAGTGACGAATTCCCCTGTTTCTATGTTTTTAAGACCATATTCGCTAAGGGAGTATCCTTTTGCCAGAGCTGCATTTCGCATAGCTACGTTGAAAGGGCCACTTCCAGTGAAATAGAGAAGAGCGAAAGGGAAGACGTGGCGTTCTGTCATCATAAAGTCAATGCGGCGGAAATGACGAGCGCGTTTTACCTTACCAACGGCAAGACACTTCTTACCCCCCTTTGCAAGTATATCCGTAATATACTTCTTCTTCTGGAGTAGTTCAATGATTTTAGTAAAGTTTTCTTCGTGGTTTACATTGCCATCTGGGTGCGTAAGAAGGAAATCTACATCACCACTTGTGTTTTCCCCGCGACGATAGCTACCACTTGCCTCCACGATATAACTGGGGTCCACACTTGCGACCGTTTCTTTGACAAATGTGACATGGCGGTCTACTTCTTTACGGGGAATACGAATATCAAATTCACCAATGTATTTCATACCAATCTTTTGTTTATCATTAAGCAGCTCGTCTTGACGTGTTTTAAGTTCATCTATGGATGTGATCTTGTTCACTTCAACCAACTCTTTTGCCTTGGCGGGTCCAATGCCGTAGATAGTGAGGAGGGTTTCCGTAAGTTCGCGCACGGGGTCTTTTTTATATTCTTCTACCTGGTGGAGTTTTCCAGTCTCAATGATTTCTGCAATCTTTTCTTTAATGCGGTCACCGATACCACTAACTCCTTCCAAGTCTTCCATGTTATAAATGGGTGCATCATATGTCTTAAGTTGCTTCACTACTTTGGCGTAAGCACGTGCTTTAAAGGGTGCCTTCTCGGCATATTCTTTTTTTTGCATCACCTCCAGAGCATCAATGATATCTTGTTTGCGATCTACTTGCTTGGTCATCCTTTTCTTTGCGGCAAGTGTTTTTTTCGTAGTCTTTTTAGGTTTGACAGGGGCTGTGTCCTTCGTCTGTCTCATAAATTGCAAATAATACTTTAATACTACCGAAGAAAAATATCAATTTTTCTGTGAAAAAATAACGAGCTACGTATAATGATGCAGAATGTGCATACAGTGTATCACAAGTATATTTAGCGGCTCATCATGGACTTGCCGAGAGGGGTGAGGGAAGCACCGATGCCGAGACCGGTGCCGTAGCGGGTGGCAACACCCACGGCGGGGGCGAACATGTCAAGAAGGGAGAACACGGCAGCGGCGGTCAGAGCAAGGACAAGCACCTCTTCCCATGAGGGCTTCTTCTCAGGGACGATGAGGGCAGCGAGACCGATGGCGAGACCCTGGATAACGTACTTCAGAATACGTTGGAGAACTTCCTTGGTGTCAACAGCGAAGGCAGGAGCGGACATACTTTTAGATACTTTATATATTCAGAAGAGAAAAAATAATTTAATGTGTCGTGTATCTTGAGTTGAGTGTTATACAATATGAAAGACATATAAGCATTATAGCACTTTTAAATTTAATAATCCGAATACATAGTTTATAATGGCACGTGGCGTAACCTCTGTAAATGAACAAGATTTCCTTGATCAGGATCCTCCCCTCCGCAACCAGAACTATGTTTGTCTTTCTTTCATTTCCCCTGAAGAGGTCATCAAGAAGAAGGAGTCGTACTTCTTTGAAAACTTTGTAAAGGGGTTTGCTGGTGAGATGCAAGAGTTCTTTAAGAACATGATGGAGAAGTACAAGGACGACGCCGATGTTCTTACTTCTATTAAGGAAAGGTACTTCTATCTCTTTGACACGGACAAGATCCAGGAAGAGTTTGATGTTTATCTTGGTATGAATGGTCAGCGTCTGGAACAAGAGTACTTTGAAAAAAATGAGTTCCAGACCACTATTCGTGGCATCAAGGTACGCGGTGTCTTTGACAATATGAAGGAGGCTGAGCTACGTGCCAAGGTTCTTAAAAAGATGGATGACAAGTTCCACGTATACGTTGCTCAGGTGGGATGCTGGTGTCCATGGAACCCCAACCCCGATGACATTGATGTTCAAGAGTATGCCGAAGACCATCTCAACACTCTGGTAAAGAACTACAAGGACAACCAAGACAAGAAGGATGAATTCTTCCAGATGCGTAAGAGGGAGCTTCAGGCTTTCGGAAGCAAGGGAGATGGTGCATCGGGCTCCGGCGAGGGCTCCGGCGAGGGCTCCGTTCCTCTCGTTGCCGAAGTGTCTGATGCTATTCAAGAGACGACCCTTTCTGCGGGTAGCAATGTTATGGAAGCTACTAAGACCATGTTTACGGAAGAGTCACCTCTTACAAACTCTCGGGTATAATTTTATGTAGCTAAAGTAGTAGAAAGAAACATGCAAGCATACGTCTTTTTCTTTTTGATTGTAGGAATCATTATGTTCATACATGGAGTATATCAAGAGCGGTTTGAAAGCTTGGAAAAGAATGTTCGCGTAGAATACAGGTTTGTTCCGCGTACATACTATGAGGAACAACTAACAGATACATCAGTGGCTTCTAAATTCAAGGGCATGTTCCAAAAGAGTACACCGTGGTTTGACGCAACCATTGGAGAAAAAATAGATACTCCCGACATTTCTGCCACGTAGCAACATTATCAATATACTTTTTTAACATTCAAGCTCGGAATATTCTTCTTCGGGCGAAATGCTTTCATATCAAACATTTCTTCCCCCTCTTCATCACTGTCATCTTCGGCTACTTTTTGATTGTGCATTTGCCAGAACTCTCTGGATCCTACAGTGAAGTTTTCATGGGCATCTGCTTTATACCAGAAAACCTGGTCTTCTAACTTGTTTGATTTTGCGTTATTATGGATAACAAGACATTCAAAGTTCTCGGTACATTGATCCATGACACTGTTAAATACTTCAAACGTGGGGAACATCCCGGCATAGTTTTCATAAATCTTTTTGCGGTTGTTAACAAATGGTTCGCGAAGAATAAATGTGTAGTCTACATTTGTACGCAAGTTTGGGGGGATACCCAGAGGATATTGCATGGTAATGAGTAGCAATACTTTTTGATGGCGACCGTTCATGAAAATATATTTCATGTTCTTATCTTTGCTCCATACATTGTCATAGAGACAGTCATCTAATAAAAGGAACGTACGCGGGTCAATCATTGACTTACCGTACTGGTTTTTCTCCTTATTCATCATTTTTGTTACCCGCTTCTGTCGCTTCAATACATTCTCTATAAGTTCAGGAGTGTATTCGTCGTGTATAAAGAGGCTGGGGATAATTTTACTATAACTTTCATTTGCATCCTCTGTAGGTGATATTACAGTGCCAATGGGAACATCGCGGTGATAATAGAGAAGGTCTTTTACTAAGAATGTCTTGCCTGTTTCGCGTCGTCCAATAAACACTATAACCTTGTCATCGGGAATAGAACTAATATCGAATTTTTTAAGGTGAAGTTGCATTTTATGTTAGGTAATGAAAAATGCGAAAAAATAATACGCGTTGCCATCATGCTACCTCATTACACCGGGATGTTCTTTTTGTTTTTGAGGTACTTGTTCATAGATAGAATGAGTAGAATGATTACCAGTACCATAAAACCGTAATCGTTATACATGTTTGTAAATATCATAATAATGGCGAGGATGAATAATGTGGCAATAAACCACGATTTACGAAGTCCTCTTATGTCTTGGGAGAATGCTAAGATGACGCATAGGAGGAATGCGAGAAGTGCGCGATAGTATAGATTGTCAAAGACAATGTGTTCAATCATACTTCTTTCTTATTTTTTCTTTCTTATTTCTTTTGATACTTTATTGTTGTCGCCATTGTCTGGTCCAGAATATTAAAAGTCAGGTTCGCCTCCTACGACGATGGGTGCTGCTCCTCCCATGAGACTGGAAGCACTACCGTTTCCGAGGAACGTCATACCAAGGTAAATACAGAGGAATGCTACAACAAAGTATTTCAGCATTACATTTGTTGCGGGTTCTTTCATGCCAGTGACGGGGTCGGGCTTCTGTAGCATATAAGCAATTGCGGCAATGGCAGAGGAAATGATGGCATAAACAATAAGGGCGTTCATAGATTATTTGATTTATATACGGGGATAATTTTTGATGCTTCAAAAGAACGAATTTTTTACCGTACTCTTTTTAATAGATGACGATGACGTGGTTTGTTGTTTGAGAGCGTCCTTTGCACGTTGCTTGAGCTTTTGGAGGCGTGATGTTGATGCCGAAGAGCGTTGACGCATGGGGGGTTCATCATCTATAGTCACAATCTTTACTGTGTCATCTTCTTTTTCGCTACTCTCAAACATCTTGACGGGTACATCTTCTTGTTCTTCTTCGCTGTCTGTTTCAAAATCTTCGGAACACACATCATCGTTGTCATGCATATCGGCTTTGCTCATTGTTGTACCCTCGTCACTCTTTACATCTTTCTTTATGCCATTGTCCATAGATGCATGTTCCGAATCCGGTGATTCCGAATATACTTCTGACATCTTATCAATGATATCACTATTAGCAGTTACAGGGGTTATGTTTAATTGCGGGTGAAATGGCACATCAATAATCTTTTCTTCAGGAGTGTATTTCTCTTCCGTATATATTTCAAAGTTCTCAATGGGGTCTGTTTCCTCTTCTGTATGTTCGTATTTCTCTTCAAGAGGCACAAAAAGTGGTTTTGTCTCAAGTTTGGGTACCGCATCTGCATAACTTGCAATGTCTGGGTAAGTATGCACTTCTTTTTCATCCTCTGCTACTTCCTCAACATATCCATCATCGGAGCAGACTTCTTCAATGGCACTCGTCTGGTTTGTTTTATCATCCATACATTCTTTAGTCTCAACAACATTATCACCCTTAATATCTGTATCTTCCTCTACAGCCTCTTCATCATCTTCTTCTTCATCTTCTTCGTTATCCTCTACAGCCTTTTCATCCTCTTCGGCTTCCTCTTCTTCATCTTCTTCGGCGTCTTCTTCGGCGTCTTCTTCTTCATCTTCTTCGGCGTCCTCTTCGGCATCTTCTTCGGCGTCTTCTTCGGCATCTTCTTCGGCATCCTCTTCGGCATCCTCTTCGGCGTCTTCTTCGGCATCTTCTTCGGCATCCTCTTCGGCATCCTCGTCTTCATCATTATACTCAATGCCATCGTAGTCTGTATAGTCGTCGTCTTCGGCGTCGTCGTCTTCGGCGTCGTCATCTTCGGCGTCGTCGTCTTCGGCGTCTGTATCACCTGAAACAT
>Ga0255780_10000519_pt1 | contig 37016 bp, 40 predicted proteins | sample 071ome_32_FD_179978 | JGI IMG/M metagenome (GOLD analysis project Ga0255780, IMG submission 179978) | Coastal salt marsh microbial communities from the Groves Creek Marsh, Skidaway Island, Georgia - 071405AT metaG (version 2) | ecosystem: Environmental > Aquatic > Marine > Intertidal zone >... | reverse complement strand
CGGTGACGATCAGTACGAGGGAGACGTCATCATTTCGGCGGGTCCGGTGAAGTTGGAGTTCTCGGGTGAATTGAAGATCAAGTCACGCGATAACACCAAGAAGGTCATCGTTCTCGAGGGCGCCGGGGCCGATAAGAAGGGCCGCGGAGCTGCGAGCGTCGTTTTGGATGCATCGCTCAACTCACTCGGTGGATCGACGCGTGTGGATCTGGCGATCGACCTGAACATCTCGGGAGCAGCTGCTCAGTACGGTCGCGGACTTGTGGCGGACTTCACCGAGGTGCTCATCGACCAGACCGCGGATTCGATGAAAACTCGCATGACTGCTATCGCCGAAGGCAGAGACCCGATGGCGGTGGGTGCGCCGCAGGCAGCGAGCGGCATCTCGATTGCCTTCTCGGCCTTCATGCTGGCCGTCAAAAGGGTCTTCGCTCGATTCTTCCTGCCCTATCAACCGGCCCCGAGCCGCTCGTAAGGAGGCGTTCATGACTCTCTGGGGAATCGGAAACCTCATCCTGATCATTGTCATCGTCCCGGTGCTGGTGGCCCTGCTGAATCGTCTGCTGGGCGCTTTGGAACGAATTCGAGGCGCATCGAAGGACGCACTCGACGGGGGTGTCGCGCTCATTGGTGAGCTCAACACCACGCCGGCATTGCTCGATAAGACCGATGACGTCATCAAGGAAGTCGCCAACGGATCGGTGCGGTACGCCGGTCCCGTCTCGAAGTTGCTGGGTTAGGAGAGCACATGTCGACTGATGCAATCATCACGCTCGTTGTGGCGGCGTTGATCGTCGCTGCTGCCGCGCTCGGTCTCTTGCGGGCCATCTTCCATCTGAAAGCAACGGCGGACACCCTCGATGCTCTCGATGGCGGCGTCCAGGTCATTGTGGAGAAGACCTCGACGGTCGAGCCGGTTGTCACCTCTGTCAACGCGAGCCTCGCTCCGGTTCGCTCGTTCGCGGAATCGATCTAGGAGGGCTCGTGGACTTCTCTGGACAAAGCGGCTGGCTTGCCGGCTACATCATCGGACTCGTCGTAGTCCTTGTCGTCGTGGTGCTGGTGGTGTCGATCTTGGCTCTGGCCTGGCGCATCGGTAACCAGGCGGGATCCATCCTGGATGGGCTGAAGCAGGCAGAGCGGAACACTGCCGGACTCGCCGGACTAAATGAAACCATCGCATCGGCCCTCGCCATCATCGACGGGTTGAAGCGTGGACGAGCAAAGTTGGGAGGCTGACATGGACTCGCAAGTGGAGAACTTGTGGACGATCGCCAACGTTCTCGGCTCCGTTGTCGTGGTCGCGGTAGCCGCACTACTGACGTTGCTGGTGATCTTCGTGCACCGGATTCACAAGCGGGTGGCGGCCATCAAGGAGACCTTGACCGCTACCAAGGCCAACACGGCCGACACTGAATTGATTACAACAACCGCCGGCGGCGTCGAGGCCGTGTTGGCGGAGGGTCTGGAACACCACCTGTTCCTTGGACGCGTATTGGACAAGGTGCGGTCATGAGTTCACTAGCACTGTGGTCGGTTATCAACATCGTGGCGCTCATTGCGGGCCTGGCGATCTACCTGTTCATCGTGAGCTCCCAGTTGAAGAAGGTGGCCACGAATCTGGAGGAGTCCGCCGATCTCGTCTGGGACATCAAGAAGGACGCGGAAGCGATCGAGCCGGGCTTGACGTCCATCAACTCGACGGGCCGTGTTGTCGCCGGAGCCCTTCCGCTCCTGTACGGCATGGGTGAGGGAATCGTGGTCGGCGCGACGTTCGAGCATGACGAGCACGTGCCCGAGAAGGTCGCGCGACCCGCCATGGGCACGCGACGCTCGCGCATGATGGAGGCAGTAGGCGTTTCCATGGACGACTGACGTCCTTACCGGTCGAACCCCGCGGGGTTTGACGAGTGGCGGAACAGCGCCCCGCGTGAAACTTACGTGGGGCGCTTATCCGTTGTCAGGGGCGTTGTTACCGAAGTCTCGTACTCGCCGATCCATTCCGCTTTCCAAGCCTTGTCGAATTTGTCGGTGTTGCAGCTCGGCTCGTAGATGGCGATCAACTCGTGCGATATCTGCTCGCGGTGCGCCCGTGTTCCCCCGGGAACTTCCAGCCAGGCTACGTGCAGGTTGTACTTGCCGTCGGCGCGTTTGATCCACGCGTTCGATCGGGCGTGACGGAAGGGAAAGCCTTCCGTCGTCAGGTCGTCCGAGTGCCCGACGAAGATAACCGAGAATTCCTGCGGACGGTCGGGATTGGACTTAGCGAGAACCGCGTAGACGGCCGGCTTGGCCGGTGGGGTCCAGCCGGCCAGGGCGCGGGGACCTTCGAAGGAGTAGCCCGCCAGGCTGCCGAGTCGGATCACGGGATTTGATCCTCGAGTTCGGCGTAGTCGTCGTCCTCGCTCACCGACTCGGCCTTCACGACGGGCCAGGCCGGGAGAGATGTTGTCGCTACGGCGGTCGCGAACTTCTCCAGCGCCACGTCCACTGCGGCGTCGGAGTTGTCCGCTTCCACGACGATCTGGGCTCCGTAGCCCATGGTTCCGTACCCGGATGCGATTCCTTCGAGGGTGGCAACGGCGTCGGCTAGTTCGACCACTTCCTCCAAGGAGACCTCTCGATCACCTTCGGCGTACAAGGAGATGCTGTAGCGCACGTCATCCCACCTTCGATAGTCGGTTGGCTAGCCGCTCGAGGCTAGCGAGGTTGTGCCCGGAGTGCACCTCGTCGATGTAGGGGTCGGCGATGATCATCCCCATGGCCGCCGGCACCCATTCCTGGTCGTCGGCTTTATGGGGGTTCACCCATAGGACTCGATGGGCAATCCGCGACATGCTCTCCATCGCCTCGGCCAGGTCCTGCGGGTCCCCGCGATCTAGGCCATCGGAGCACACCACCACGATCGCTCCGCGGCCGAGTCGAGCCCGCCGAGCCTCGCGGGTGAAACTCTTGATCGACTCACCGATTCTCGTTCCGCCATCCCAGTCCAGGACCGCTTCTCCCGCCAGTCGCATAGCCTCGTCGGGGTCCCGACGGTCGAGTGCTTTGGTGATTCGCGTGAGACGTGTCCCGAAGCAGAAGACGTCGACCTTCGCGTTGACGCGCCGGGCGGAATAGGCGAACTGCAGCAGGTTGCGCGAATAGTCAGCCATCGACCCGGAGACGTCGAGGATCAACACGAGGGGACGCAACTTGTGTTTCCTGGTCTTGTAGTGAAGATCTTTCGGTTCTCCCAAGTGACGCATGGAATCGCGAGCCATGCGACGCATGTCGAGTGTGGATCGGCGGCGGGTGGACGTTGTGCGGTGGGTCTTCTTCTTCGGAGGAGTCACCCGCATCCTCGACATGAGTCGACGAAGTTGCCGCATCTCGGCATCCGAGCAGTCGGCGAATGCCTTGTGCCGGTAGATGTCCGACGTGCTCGCGACATATCCCAGCTTGACTTCGTCCGGGCTCAAATCTCCGGGGAGCCCCTCCTCTGTGTTGGGAATCTCGAGAGTGGCCCCGGCCGTCGAAGAAGACTTCATCGTCTTTTTCAGGGCTTCTTCCGCCTCGGGGTGGAAAGCCAAGAAATACCGCTGGAATACCTCGTTGTAGATCGGCACCTGTTCGCGGCGCCGGACCAGTGTGGCGCGGCCGCTCCAGTAGACATCGAGGAGATCTGTTACGTCGAGTTCGGCAACCGCCGTGGTGAAGGTGAGGACGTCGTCGGTCCCGACCGTGATCGTGGCGTCCCGGAGAGCCTGGCCGAAGCCAACGAGAAGTTCATCCACGCTCTCGGTGGGAGTGTCAGGAGAGGACATCCTGAATGCTTCGTGTGGTGTATTCGAGATCGTCGCGATCCTTGACGACGGTGCCGAGCGTCTCGAGAGCGGACTGCTCGTCGAGGTGCGTGGCGCCGACGGCGTTGAGCCCCTGAGCCCAGTCGATGGTCTCTGCAACCCCGGGCAACTTCTCGAGATCCATTTCGCGAAGGTGGTTGACCGCGGCGACGACCTGTGCGGTGAGGTTTTCCGAGACGCCAGGCAACCTTGAGCGCACGATGTCGATCTCTCGGTCGGGTTCGGGGAAGCCGATCCAGGTGTACAGGCAGCGGCGCTTCAACGCGTCGTGCAGTTCGCGGGTGCGGTTCGACGTCAGGATGACGATCGGCCGAGACTCGGCTTCGACGGTGCCCACCTCGGGGATGGTGACCTGGAAGTCACTGAGGAGTTCGAGCAGGAACGCCTCGAACTCATCATCCGCGCGGTCGATCTCGTCGATGAGCAGAACGCAGGAGTCGCCTGCTCGAACGGCCTGCAGGAGAGGTCGCTCGATCAAGAAGCGTTCTCCGAATAAATCATCCTCAGTGCTGTGGGCCCCCGCGTCACCCAGCGAGCGAACGTAGAGCATCTGCCGGGCGTAATCCCACTCATAGACGGCGTGGTGAATGTCGATGCCCTCGTAGCACTGGAGTCGGATGAGTTGGCGGCCGGTCATTCGCGCCACGGTGCGCGCCAACTCTGTCTTGCCGACTCCCACTTCACCTTCGAGCAGCAGTGGCTTACCCAATTGAAGGGCGAGAAACAGCGACGTGGCGAGCCCTCGATCGGCGATGTAGTCCTCTGCCCGCAGTTGGGTGATCAGGTCACGGACTCCACCAGCACCCTCGGCCTCGGTCATCGGGCGACGCTAATTTTGGTCGCCGTTTACGAGGTCGGCGAGGCTGCTGCCGCCGAGCTTGCCCTCTTGGGCGAGGGTGTTGCGCCAGGCTGCCTTAACGTCTCCGCCCTCGTCTGCATACCCGTCGAAGGTGACGTCCTTCATGTTCCGGCACACCTTGGTCGGGCTGCACTCGGCGTCGAGATCCTGAAGGTTTGCGGTGTCTTGCTGCCAGATGCCGCGGAGCACGTCGGCGGACGGGTCACTGGTCTCAGCCATGGGGTGCTCCTTTATCGGTCATGGACCTGCGGTTTGGTGCGCGCCCACTTAGGACGCGAGTATCTCACGATATCAACGGTCCTGGGTCGGTGCAGCCTGGAAGGGGTGGTCGAACCTCTAGCATGGGGTCAGGCGTAATCAGCCGTCTCGGGAGGTTCCATGGACATCGTCTACGACGTCATCCTCATCCTGCACTTCATCGGTCTCGCCAGCGTGGTTGGTGGATTTCTCGTCCAGATGAAGTCCACGGAGAGGGGGGTCAATCCCGCCATGGTGCATGGAGCGCTCACCCAGTTGGTGACGGGTCTGCTCTTGGTCGGCCTGCCCGAGATGGGAGTCGCTACCCCTTACACCGGCTGGGAGGCATGGGATCACACCAAGATCGCCATCAAATTGATTCTCACGGTGATCATCACGATTCTGGCGTTCGTCGGGCGCCGCAAGCCAGCACCCCAGACGGGCATCTGGGGTGCGATCGGCGGACTGTCGATCGCGACCATCATCATCGCCGTCGTCTGGTAGCCCGCTGGAGCAGGCACGAGCGTCTCGGATGCCGTGCAGATGGGTAGCGAGAGTCGACGTGAGCACACGTGTGATGCATGAGGCGCGGTTGGAAGGCGCTGTCGGTAGGCGCTGTCAGGAAATCGTGACGACCTGGAAAGCCTCGGCCAAGCGGCCCTCTGGTAGCCCGGCCTCGGCCGCGGCGGCGCTCAACCACTCGCGCACCTTGTCTTCGACGATCTCCGGGGCAGGAAGTTGCGACGCGTGTGCACCGATAGCCCGCATCTTGTCCTCGAAGAAGTCCGTGACATCGACGAAGTGGTTCGGCTGCGGTGACGCAATCATCCACACTTCGGGCACAACCCAGTCTTCGAGACCCTCGTCCAGAAGTAACGTCGGATGGGCGAAGGGGTTGCGGGCATCGGGATAGACGGCTCGGATGGCAGCCTCCCCGGCCGCCATATGGTCCGGGTGCGATGCGGGGATGTGCTCCCACTTCCGATCGGGCGACTGAATGAGCATGCGCTGGGGACGAACCTGTCGAATCAGCCGACTGATGTCCCGGCGAAGGTCTTGCGAGGGGTTGACGTCACCGTCGGTGTATCCCAGGAAGTGGACATCACTCACCCCGACGACGGCCGCGGCTGCCCGTTGCTCCCGCTGTCGGATCCCGGGAATCTCCCCGCGGGGGATGGCGGGGTCGAAGCCACCGGCATCGCCGTCGGTCACGACGCCGTAGGTGACCGAGATTCCCGCCCTGTTCCACAGGGCTACGGTTCCGGCTGCACCGAAGTCGACGTCGTCTGGGTGGGCCATCACGACGAGGGCGCGCTCCACCTCAGAATCCTCGAGCATCACGGACCTTTCTGAGAGAAATATGCGACGCACCCCGCCCCGAGTGCCTCGTCGTGACCTTTTCGTGACACAGTAGGGAAATGCTTCCCCGGCTTCCCCGGAGCGCGTGCCATTCTGCCGCGTCTCCCCCCCAAGGACGCTCACGGGTGGCCCCTCGGCCACTGTGGCGCGTGGGGGCGGTGCTCGCTGCCTCCTCGGTGATGGCGTCCTCTCTGATCGCTCCGGCCTTGGCGACCCAAGGGCAGATCACCTGGCAACCCACCACGTGGACCGGCCCTGCGGCTGGGCCGCCGGTTCCGGGCGAAGGCCTTCCTGCGGCGCCGGTGCCCGCGCCGCTGCCACCGCTACCGCCGGATGTGCCGGTGACCATCGAGTACGAACCGCAAACAACCTGCGAAGACTCACCCAAGCCCGGTGCGCTCCGGTTGGAACAGATCATCAAATCAACGTACGGCGCGAATCAGTACACCTGGATTCCTCGCGATTGCGATCAGGGCGGGCGCAGCGAACACAAGGAAGGCCGGGCGATCGATTGGATGGTCGACGTGCGCGATCCCCAACAACGCGCCAACGCCGAGGCTTTCCTGGGGTGGCTTCTCGGCCCTGACGCAGGCGGCCGTCCCTACGGGAACGCGTTGCAGTTGGGAATCATGTACGTCGGATGGCACGACCGGTTCTGGCGCGGGTACTCGATTGATCGAGGATGGACGGAGTTGAAGGGCTGCTTCTCGAAGACGAAGGAGAAGTACGACAACTACTGCCATCGCAATCACATCCACATCTCCTTGACCTGGGCGGGCGCTCGCGCAGAAGTCCCCGGTTACCCGGTCGCTCCGGTACCGACACCACCCGAGCAGCCGGCCCCCGAGCAGCCAGCCCCCGAGGAACCGATACAAGAGCAACCGCCGCCACCGGAGGCCGCGGAGGACGGCTTCTATGGCATCGGCTCGGAGCTCGGCTACGAGTCATCGACCCTGGGTGCGATGCAGCCGAACGAGGTGCGCACCGTGGGTTTGAACGGGGTCATCGCCCAGGCGACGACAGCGCTGGTCGCGGTCACGACCCGCGAGGCCGAGCGCAAGGGTCGACTTCGCATCGGGGTCGGCACCGACAAGACCAACAGCGCCGGAGTGAAGGTCCGCAAGCGTGGGGCGCGCACCACCATGCGCGTGGTTCCCGTCTCGGGTGGCGCGGTTCAAATCAAGGCGCCCAAGAAGACCCCCGTCCAGGTACGGGTGGATGTCCTGGGGTACGCGGTGGGTGCGGAGCCGACGAAGGCCGTGGGGTTGCTACCGACGCGGCTTTATAAGGGGCGCTTGTCCGCGGGCGAAGTCGCGGTGGTGAAGGCACGGGGTGTGGGTCGAGTCCCCAAGAAGAAAAAGAAGGTGACCGCAGTAATTCTGCAGGTGTCCACCAAGGGCAAGGGCGAAGCTGGTCGGTTCGCCGCCTACGCGGTAGGTGGAGTGGACCGGGGGACGACGTCAGCGTTGATTCCAGCCGAAGGCCGGCACACCTCCCTCCTCGTCGCCGATATCGGTGACAAGGGATTGATCGCCCTTGCAGCGTCCGCGAAGACCAAAGCCACCGTCAAGATCGTCGGTTACATCCGTCGCTAGCGACCCGGCCCGCGCCGTGGCTCGACGGTCGGTGGGGCGGCCGGTTAGACGGTCGGTTAGACGATCGTGCTGTCGCATGACGCACTTAGGATCAGACGGTAATGAACCCCGAGTCGCTGGTCGCTGACCTCAATCCGTCGCAGCAGGCTGCGGTTGAGCATCGAGGTGGGCCGCTATTGATCATCGCCGGTGCGGGGTCCGGCAAGACCCGGGTTCTCACTCGGCGCATTGCGCATCTGCTCGCCACGAGTGACGCGTCTCCGGGGCAGATCATGGCCATAACCTTCACCAACAAGGCGGCAGCGGAAATGCGAGAGCGTGTGGTGGAGCTCGTGGGACCGGCGGCGCGGGCGATGACGGTATCGACGTTTCACAGCGCGTGCGTTCGGATTCTCCGCAAGGAGGCCGGGCGCCTGGGTATGTCGACGTCCTTCAGTATCTACGACCAAACCGACTCGCTGCGGCTGATGCAGATGGTGATGCGGGACCTTGACCTCGACCCCAAGAGATACCCGCCGCGTTCTTTCCTGAACCACGTGTCGTCGGCGAAGAACGAGTTGATTGACCATGAGATGTACGCAGCGCGCGCGAGCAATCACATGGAGCAAACGATCGCGGAAGCGTACGCGGAGTATCAGCGGCGGTTGGCTCGAGGCGGTGCCTTTGACTTCGACGACCTGATTGGGTCGACGGTGGCGTTGCTGCAATTGTTCCCTGACGTGTCCGAGCACTACCGCCGGCGCTTTCGTCACGTGCTCGTCGATGAGTATCAAGACACCAACCACGCACAGTACGTGCTGATTCGCGAGCTGGTCGGGTCCGGTGACGACCCGAATCTTCCGCCCGCTGGCTTGTGCGTGGTGGGAGACGCGGATCAATCGATCTACGCGTTCCGGGGGGCGACGATCCGCAACATCGAGGAATTCGAGCGCGACTTTCCAAACGCAACCACGATCCTGCTGGAACAGAACTATCGATCGACCCAGAACATCCTCAGTGCGGCCAACGCCGTCATCTCGCACAACTCGTCTCGACGGGAGAAGCGCCTATGGACCGATGAAGGTTCGGGCGAGCCGATCGTCGGATACGTGGGTGATGATGAACATGATGAGGCCTCGTTCGTCAGCGAGGAAATCGATCGACTTGTGGACGATTCCGGATACCGCCCCGGTGACGTGGCGGTCTTTTATCGAACGAACGCTCAGTCGAGGTCTGTCGAGGAGATCTTCATTCGGATGGGGATGCCCTACAAGGTGGTTGGTGGGGTGCGCTTCTACGAGCGGCGTGAGGTGCGGGACGCGCTTGCGTATCTGCGGTCGATAGCGAACCCCGGGGACGAGGTATCCCTGCGACGGATCCTCAACGTTCCCAAGCGAGGCATCGGAGATCGTGCAGAGGCCGCCATCGAGCAGTTGGCCGAGCGCGAGCGAATAACGTTCGACGAAGCCCTCCACCGGGCACAAGAAGCCCCGAGCCTCGCCACACGCTCGCTCAATGCGATCACCGCGTTCGTCGAGATGATGGATGCGTTGCGAACTCTGAGCGACTCCGGTGCCGATGCGCCGACGGTCCTTCAGGCGGTCCTGGAGCAAACCGGGTACGTAAGCGAACTGCAGCAATCGGCCGATCCGCAAGACGAAACGAGAATCGAGAACCTCGCGGAACTCGAGTCTGTCGCCCAGGAGTTCGCGGTCGCGAATGAGGAATCCACCCTGGTGGAATTCCTCGAACAGATCGCGCTCGTTGCCGATTCGGATCAGATTCCCGACGACAACGCGCACGGCGGTGTCGTCACCCTGATGACCCTGCACACGGCCAAAGGCTTGGAATTCCCGGTGGTCTTCCTCACGGGAATGGAAGACGGAATCTTTCCGCACATTCGGTCCCTCGGGGATCCTGGAGAGTTGGCCGAGGAGCGTCGCCTCGCCTACGTCGGGCTCACTCGGGCTCGGCAGCGCCTCTACCTGACGCGCGCGGTGAGCCGATCGGCATGGGGAACGCCGGCGTACAACCCAGCGTCACGGTTCCTCGATGAGATCCCCGAGGCGTTGATGGAGTGGAAGCGAGAAGAGCCGGTGGCCCGGCCGATCGGCTCCGGGGGTTTCGGGGCGGCACCGTCGTCGAGTAGCGCCGCCGTCAAGCTCGGCGATCGCATCGTGGGTGGGGGACCGGTCGTGTCGCTGGAGGCCGGTGACCGCGTGACGCACAGCAAATTCGGGCTGGGCACCGTCGTCTCGACATCGGGAATCGGCGACAAGGCCGATGCCACGATCGATTTCGGCTCCGCGGGAACCAAGAGACTCCTGTTGCGCTATGCACCGGTGGAGAAGTTATAGCGAGAGGATCGTGGGCTGAGCGTCTACGCGGTTGCGGCAACCACAGCCTCGGCGACGGCTGGTGCGACGTTGGCGTCGAAGACACTGGGCACGATGTAAATACTCGATAGTGCTTCATCGGTGACTACCGATGCGATGGCGTGGGCTGCGGCGATCATGGCTGCGTCGGTGATTCGGTGGGCCCCAGAATCCAGAAGTCCGCGGAAAATACCAGGGAAGGCCAGCACGTTGTTGATCTGATTCGGATAGTCGCTGCGGCCGGTGGCAACAACCGTGGCATGTTTGGCCGCACTGACGGGATCGATCTCCGGGTCGGGATTCGCCAGAGCGAAAACGATGGCGTCGTCGGCCATTGCTTGGACATCTTTGCCGGTGATCACGTTGGGCTGGCTCAATCCGATGAAGACATCTGCTCCCTCGAGGGCCTCGGTCACCGACCCGTGGTGCTTGCGAGGGTTGGTGATGGCCGCGAGGGCTGTTCGTTCCTCGTCCATCCGATCGCGACCGGGATACAGCGGACCCTTGGAATCGAAGATGATGATGTCGTGGACGCCGGACTCCATCAACAGTCGTGCCACGGCGACGCCTGCGGCGCCCGCCCCCATCATGACGACTCGAATGTCGGATGTGTTCTTCTTGACGAGACGTAGGGCGTTGTGCAACGCAGCGAGAACAACCACCGCCGTACCGTGCTGATCGTCGTGGAAGACGGGGATGTCCAAAGACTCCCGCAGGCGCCGTTCGATCTCGAAGCATCGCGGAGCTGAGATGTCCTCGAGGTTCACGCCCCCAAAGCCCGGAGCGATGAGCTCCACAGCTCGAACAATCTCGTCGGTGTCCGTGGTGTCCAAGCAAATCGGCCAGGCGTCGACGCCGGCGAACTTCTTGAACAAAGCGGCTTTGCCTTCCATCACCGGCATCGCTGCCTTGGGTCCGATGTTTCCCAGGCCCAGGACGGCGGAACCGTCGGTCACCACCGCGACCGAGTTTCGCTTGATGGTCAGATTGCGAGCGTCGGCTGGGTTCTCGTGGATGGCCATACAGACCCGGGCCACGCCGGGGGTGTAGGCGCGGGCGAGATCGGTGCGGTTCCGCAGAGGCACTTTGAGGTCCATGGTGATCTTGCCGCCGAGGTGAATCAGGAAGGTCGAGTCGCTTACCTTCTCCACCGAGCATCCGTTGAGCTGGTTCAACTTGTTGCGCACTAGTTCCACGTGCCCGGAATCCAGCGTCGTGCAGGAAAGATCGAGAACGACCGAGTGATGCCCCGGGTCGACAACGTCGAGACCGGTGATCACCGCTCCGGCGCTCGCCACGGTGGAGATGATGGCTCCGGAGGCGTGAAGTTCGGGGGTCGCGATCAGGCGGAAGACGTTGGAATAACCAGGGCTGGAGGACACGGCAGAAGCCTATGTCGCTCGCAGAGTCGTCGGTTGTCAGGGGACGTCACGATGTCTGGCCGTCCGCGATGTCGCTCGAGGCAGTCAGTGTTGAGCGCATCGTCGCGAATTCGACCACCTGTTGGCCGATCGTTCGCAACTGTTCGGCGGCGGCGGCATCGGCGGTCGAGCCATCTTCGGCGAATCTGGTGTCGGCGGCGTTGATGGTGGCACCCAGTGGTGTGGGCCAGCCGCGCAGCGCATGGGTGATCTGTCGCAGCTGCTGCAGCGTCGAGACGGTCGCCTGCCACCCGTAGGCGACCGCGATACAGCCGACAGCGCGACCGTGGAGGTAGGGGGGATCGTGCGCTGCAAGATCTTCGATGTAGTCCAACGCGTTCTTCATCATCCCGCTAACCCCGCCGTGGTAGCTCGGGCTGGCGACTAACAAGCCGTGTGCTCCGCGAATAGCCTCGACCAGAGCCAGGGCCTGCGGTGTCCGATCAGAGGTTTCGGTGTCGTAGATCGGGAGCATGAGTTCACGTCCGGTGATGGTGGTCACGTGAGCACCGGCTTCTTGAGCGCCGCGGGCGGCGAGCCGCACCGCGCGCTCGCTGGAGGAATCAGGTCTCGTGCTACCGCCGATCGCGACGATTGAGATTGTTGAATCGTTCATGTCGCCACCTCTCGAAGCGGGAGAGGACGTCCGTGTTGGCGAGCACCGGCTGGCGAGCCGCTACTGCAGCGCGTACGCGTCCCCTCGTGTTCGTGCGCGTGAGTGCGACGCTACCGAGTCCATCACCGGCCCGGGAATCCACGGGGGTGTCACGGCGTATGCTCGTGCCCGCTGTCGACCGAGGTCGACCGACCATGCGCGATTACTAACGCGCTCATGCCCACAGGCGTTGGAGGTGAGTGATGACCCGACCGATCAGGGTTGTGGTGGCCAAGCCCGGCCTCGACGGGCACGACCGAGGTGCCAAGATCATCGCCCGCGCACTGCGGGACGCTGGCGTCGAAGTCATCTACACCGGTCTGCACCAAACACCGCAGCAGGTTGTCGACGCAGCCATGTCCGAGGATGCGGACTTCATCGGCATGAGCATCCTGTCCGGCGCTCACATGACCTTGTTTTCCGAGGTCATGGACTTGTTGAAAGCCAACGACGCGACAGACATCGTTGTCTTCGGTGGCGGAATCATCCCCGAGGCGGACATTCCGACGCTGGAGGCGCTGGGAGTCGCCCGAATCTTCACCCCAGGAACGCCCACCCAGGACGTTGTCGACTGGGTCAATGACCGTGCTCAAGCATCCGACGCTTCACCAACCAGGTAGCACCAAGGAGAACTGTGGACCTTTACGAATACCAGGCCAAAGAACTCTTCGTTCGACATGGCGTACCGACCACCGAGGGGGATGTGTGCACGACACCGGCTGAGGCCGAAGCCGTGGCTTCGAAGGTCGGTGGTCCCGTCGTGGTGAAGGCGCAGGTCAAGACCGGCGGTCGAGGCAAAGCGGGCGGCGTGAAGCTTGCGGACAACCCACAGGATGCGCGCGAGAAGGCCGACGCGATTCTGGGCATGGACATCAAGGGCCACACCGTGCATCGGGTCTTGGTCGCCGAAGCTTCGGACATCGCTCAGGAGTACTACGTGTCGTTCCTCCTCGACAGAACGAATCGCTCGTTTCTCGCGATGGCGAGCATCGAAGGCGGTGTGGATATTGAAGAAGTGGCGGCAACCAAACCAGAAGCCCTTGCGAAGATCCGCGTGGATGCCCTCGAGGGAGTGACTCCGGCGCTCGCGCGTGACATCGCCGATGCCGCCCACTTCCCGGAGACCATTCGCGCAGACGTCGCCGACATCCTCGTCCAACTGTGGCGGACGCTGGTGGATGAGGACGCAACGCTCGTCGAGGTCAATCCGCTGGTGCAAACCCCTGACGGCCGGGTTCTCGCCCTCGACGGCAAGGTCACTCTCGATGAGAACGCGGCCTTTCGTCATCCACATCACGAAGCGTTCATCGACGTCGAGGGCACGGACCCCATTGAGTTGCGCGCAGGGGAGATGAACCTCAACTACGTCAAGCTCGACGGTTCGGTGGGAATCATCGGCAACGGGGCCGGGCTCGTGATGAGCACCTTGGACGTTGTCTCCTACGCTGGGGAGGAGTTCGGAGGGGTTGAGCCTGCGAACTTCCTCGACATCGGTGGTGGTGCATCGGCGGAGGTGATGGCCAACGGCCTGGACATCGTCCTTAATGACCCGGACGTGCACGCAGTTTTTGTGAACGTCTTCGGTGGCATAACCGCGTGCGATGCCGTGGCGAACGGAATCGTGAACGCCATGACCATGCTGGAAGACAAGGGCGAGCCGGTGACCAAGCCGATCGTCTGCAGGATCGACGGCAACAACGCGGAAGAAGGTCGGCGCATTCTCAACGAAGCCGAGCACGACCTCATCGAATTGGTAGAAACCATGGACGATGCGGCACGTCGAGTCGCAGAGCTCGCGGCAAGCCGCGCGGCCGGAAAGTAGGAAGCAACCTCATGGCTATCTGGCTCGACTCGAATAGCAAGATCCTGGTCCAAGGAATGACGGGCTCGGAAGGCACCAAGCACACCCGACGGATGGTTTCCAGTGGCGCCTCGGTTGTCGCCGGCGTGACGCCCGGCAAAGAGGGGCAGGACGTCGACGGAATTCCGATCTATAACGACGTCGCCGCCGCTATGGCACACACCGGAGCGAACGTTTCGGTTGTCTTCGTTCCTCCGCGTTTCGCCAAGGGGGCCGTGGAAGAGGCCGTCGACGCCGGCATCCCGTTGGCCGTCGTCATCACCGAGGGAATCCCGGTTCACGACACCGCCCAGTTCTTTCAATACGCGCACAACTCCGGCGCAACGCGAATCATCGGCCCCAACTGTCCGGGCATCATCAGCCCGGGTCAGTCGAACGCCGGGATCATCCCGGCGGATATCACCCAGCCGGGGCGGATCGGGCTGGTGTCGAAATCGGGAACGCTGACGTACCAGATGATGTATGAACTACGGGACATCGGATTTTCGACCTGCGTCGGCATCGGCGGCGACCCGATCATCGGGACGACCCATATCGATTGCCTCGCGGCCTTCGAGGATGATCCCGATACCGATGCGATCGTGATGATCGGTGAAATCGGAGGCGACGCGGAAGAGCGGGCCGCGGCTTTCATCGCTGAGAATGTGTCGAAACCTGTTGTCGGATACGTCGCCGGCTTTACTGCGCCTGAGGGAAAGACCATGGGCCATGCCGGGGCGATCGTGTCTGGCTCGGCCGGCACGGCCTCGGCCAAAGCCGAGGCGCTCGAGGCCGTAGGCGTCAACGTCGGCCGCACGCCGAGCGCAGCGGCTCGTTTGATGCGCGAGGTCATGGGTGGCTGACCTGTCCGATTCGCGCGGCAACGAGTAGCCCTTGCCCGAGGCCTGGACCCCCCTCCTTATCGGAGTTGTCGGCGTCGCGATCGTTCTGTATGGGTTTTCGAAAACGGCGATGCCCGTCGCCGCGGTGGTCGGCGGCCCGATGCTCGCCGCCGCCCTAGGGCCGACGGTCGCTGCTGGGTTCGCTCTACCGTTGTTAATCCTGGGCGACCTCATCGGACTGCTCTACTTCCGACAGCACGCGAATTGGCGACTCATCGGCAAGGTGGTGCCCGGCGTGATTGCCGGCATCGTGATCACTGCACTTTTGTTCGCCTTTGCGTCAACGAGCGTGGTGGCACGAGTCATTGGCGTCTTGCTCTTGGTCTCGGTCGGCCTGGAGATCTACCGACGGCGCAGCCCGGCTCTGGAACGCCTTGATCAAGACTCGAGCGTGCGCCGGCTAGAAGCCGGGTTCTACGGGACGTTGACGGGCGTGACCACGATGGCCGCGAATGCCGGTGGGGCGGCAATGACCCTATATCTGGTGAAGATGCGGGTGCCGATGCTCACCTTCATGGGCACAAGCGTGTGGTTCTTCTTCATTCTGAACGTGATCAAGTTGCCCTTTGTGATTCCCCTCGGCCTGATCACCAGGGAGTCCCTACTCATCGGCCTGTGGTTTATCCCGGCCCTGGTCGTCGGTGCGCTGCTGGGAATCACCGCGTTTCGGCGAATGAATCAGATCTGGTTCGAGCGCATCGCACTCACCCTGAGCGCCCTCGCGAGTCTGTGGCTGGTCATCCGCGGCTAATGCATCACGCGAACATTGCAGTCTGACGGCGTTGGCAGCGTGGCGGTCACCGGGCATCCCCGCTGATCCTGGCAGCCTTGATCCGTGAGTGCCCCCACCGTCGATCGTCCAGCATCCACGGTGGAACCACAGCGATTGCGGCCGCATCTTCGACTGATCGCCGCCATCGGTCGCTGGTTGTTGAGAGTCCGCCGCGTCGTCCGCGGAATTTCCCGGGGTGTCGGACGGACGTTCTCACGAATCGGACGCTCACCTCTGGTGGCCTCGCTGCTCGCGTCTGTCTTCATAGCGGTCGTCGGCCTGAGCGCGGCTGGTTTGGTTGTCGCGAGTGCGTGGTGGGGAGGAGTAGAAGAGGCCGGGACGTGGCAAGACGCCATGTCCATCACCGGGAGCGTGTGGGTGATGACCTTCGGCGTGCCGATTCGCTTGTCGGGAGTCGACTATTCGCTGCTGCCCTGGGGTCTGATGATCATCCCCGGATGGTTGGGTCATCAAGCCGGCCGATGGTTGGCCCGAGTCGTGCGGCCGTCACGGCGTCGAAGCCTGAGTGCAAGCGTGGTTCTCACGACGGTGTTCTCGTCGGTCTTCGTTGCCGGCGTATCGGTCGTATCGGATATTCCCGAGGTGCAAACGAGTGCCCGTCGAGCGCTCGTCATGGCCGGCGCGGTTACTTTCGTTGCCGTCGGCTCGGGAGTGTGGCGCTCGAGTCCGCTTATCCGCGACTCGATGCATCGCACACCGATGGTCGTCCGCGTCATCGTCAGAGCGTCCTTCGTCGGAGTCGCAGCGCTCGCGGGAATGGGAGCTTTCGTGGCAACGGTGGCCGTGGCCTCGTCCTTCGGATCCATCACCGAGATGTTTGCCTCGTTGAACCCCAGGACGTTCGATGCCCTCGTTCTTCTGGTTCTGAGTCTGGGGTACGTGCCGGTACTGGTGAGTTGGTCGGTCAGTTACGTCGTCGGTGCCGGGGTGTCGCTCGGGCCGGACGTGCTTGTCTCACCCTTCGTGCCGGTTGTCCCGGCGACGCCCCTCCCTGCGTTCCCACCCCTGGCGGCGGTGCCGGAGACTGCCGGCCTAGGAAGTTGGGGATTACCTGCCCTGGTCATCGTGTCCGGGGCGCTTGTCGGCCTGCTCGTTTCCCGGTTCGCCTTCCGTGAAGGCCCGCTCGTGCGAATGTCCTTGGCCTTCGTGGCATCGGCGTTGGCAACAGGGTGGGTGTTTGTTCTGCTGTTCCTGGGCGCCGGGTCTCTCGGCGACGGACGGCTCGCCGTCATCGGCCCGGACCCGGGTGCCGGTGCCCTGCTGGCAGGCGTCGGTCTGGTCTTCGGTGCCTTACCCACCAGTGTCATTCGTGCCCGGAGGAAGCTCCGAAAACTCGCGTCCGTATCTACGGAGTCGCCAACCGCAATCGTGGGAGCTGATTCCTGATGGACGGAGAAGATCCGCGGACGCTCGTGCGCAGCGCAGCGGTCTGGGCTCTTGGCACATTCCGCCGCAATCTGCTCGCCTTCGTTGCCCTCGCGGCCGTCGTCACGGCGGTGCAATTCCTTCAACAGATAAGCCTGCGCCCCCTTAATGACGTTGTCGATCAATGCGCGGACCCGCAAACCGGAGGGCAGCAGGCGGCGTGCGCGAGTGAACTTGCGACCCGAGCCCTAACCTCCGGCGCCCTCACTCTCGTCTTCGCCATCGTCACCGTCATCGTCACCGTGGGCGTGATTCGCGCAGCATTGCGGTCCACCCAGGGGCGGGAGCCCGGCTTCGATGCGCTCCTGGATGGTCACAACCTCGGTCGATACCTGGGCTTTCAGTTGTTGTACGCGATGATGGCCGGGCTCGGGATTCTTCTGTGCGTCATCCCGGGATTGCTGGTGATCTTCTTCTTCCAACTCGGTCCGTATTTCGTGTTGGATCGCGGAATGCGCATCGGCGAGGCCTTTGCGGCCAGCGCCCGACTCATCCGGCAAAATCTGCCGGCCGCGTTTCTGATGACGGTTGTGAACGCGCTCGTGCTACTGCTCGGCGGTCTCGTCTACGGAATTCTCACGTTGGTCACGCTGCCGCTCGCGACACTGTTCACCGCCTATCTGTACCGCCGATTCAATGACGATCCTGTGATCGGATAAGTGTTCGACGAGTCTCCGCGCAGCCCGCACTAGGCTCCAGGAGTGCCGGATCCTCGAATCGTCGTGCTCGTATCGGGAGCAGGCACTCTTCTCCAGGCGCTGCTCGACAGTGGCATTCGCAAGAGCATCGTCGCGGTCGGCTCCGACCAGCCGGAGGCCCCCGCGTTGGCCCGAGCTCGGGCCGGCGACGTCCCCACCTTCGTCGTTCCGATGGCCGACGACCGCGAGGAGTGGAACCGGGACGTGGTCGAGCATCTGCAGGCCCACGAAGCCGACCTCGTGGTCACCGCAGGATTCATGCGGGTCCTGGGTGAACCGGTCATCGAGGCATTCAAGAATCGGATCATCAACTCGCACCCGGCGTTGTTGCCCTCCTTTCCCGGTGCCCATGCGGTGCGTGATGCTGTGGAAAGCGGCGTGAAGGTGACCGGCTGCACGATTCACATCGTCGACGAGGGTGTGGATACCGGCCCGATCGTCGCTCAATGTCCGGTAGCGGTGGAGGACAGCGATACGGTCGAATCTCTCCACGAGCGAATCAAGGAACACGAGCGAACACTCCTCGTCGACGTGCTGGGTCGCATTGTTCGCGAGGGAGTATCGGTCCACGGAAGAACGGTGGTATTCGGGTGAACGATGATCTGGGGCGCCGAGACATTCGGCGAGCGCTCATTTCCGTATACGACAAGACCGGCCTGGAGGATCTAGCGCGTGGCCTGCACGCGGCCGACGTGGAGATGGTCTCTACCGGAAGCACCGCGCGAGTCATCGCTGCTGCTGGGCTCCCGGTCACGCCGGTTGAGGAGATCACGGATTTTCCTGAGTGCCTCGACGGCCGAGTGAAGACTCTGCACCCGAAGATCCATGGTGGGTTGCTGGCCGACATCCGCAAAGCCGATCACCGATCCCAGCTCGACGCTCTCGATATCGCTCCGTTCGAACTCGTCGTTGTCAATTTGTACCCATTCACCGAGACGGTGGCTTCGGGGGCATCGGTGGACGAGTGTGTGGAACAGATCGATATCGGTGGACCCGCCATGGTGCGGGCGTCGGCGAAGAACTATGCGAACGTCGCGGTCGTGGTGTCGCCTGCGCGGTACGAGGACCTCCTGAGTGACGTCACCTCGGGAGGTTTCACGCTGGCCCAACGAGCGGAGTTGTCGGCGGAAGCGTTCTCACACACCGCCACCTACGACATCGCCGTTGCCACCTGGATGGCGGCGGAGGTTGTCGGCGAGGATCCGGAGTTCCCCCGCTGGCGGGGAGCATCGTGGACTCGGCGGGATGTGCTGAGGTACGGAGAAAATCCCCACCAGGGCGCAGCGGTGTACGAAGCCAACCCTCGGCAGGCGGGTGTTGCAACGGCGACCCAACTCCATGGCAAGCAGATGAGTTACAACAACTACGTCGATGCCGATGCCGCCCTTCGTGCTGCCTTCGACCTTTCCGAACCAGCGGTCGCCATCATCAAGCACGCGAACCCATGTGGCATCGCTGTTGCCGAGATCGGAGAACAGGCCTATCGCAAAGCGTTTGCGACCGACCCAGTGTCGGCTTTCGGGGGAGTGGTCGCGGTCAATCGCACGGTCTCGCGCGCACTCGCAGAGGCGATGGCGGACGTGTTCACCGAAGTCATCATCGCTCCGGACTTCGAACCGTCGGCGCTTGACGTGCTCCAGCAGAAGAAGAATCTCCGAATTTTGCGAACAGCCGGTCCGGGTGCCGGTGGAGGCACGGAAGGGCGGATCGTCTCCGGAGGCATGCTCGTGCAGTCGATCGACGACGTGTCCGCAGAGGGCGACGATCCGAGCAATTGGTCGCTTGTGGCCGGGAACGCCGGTGATGCAGATACCCGCAGGGATCTGCACTTCGCCTGGACGGCCTGCCGGTCGGTGAAGTCCAACGCCATCTTGCTCGCGCACGACGGTGCCGCCGTCGGCATCGGCATGGGGCAGGTCAATCGCGTGGACTCGGCCCGACTCGCGGTCGAGCGAGCCGCCGGTCGGGCGAGAGGAGCGGTTGCTGCTTCGGATGCTTTCTTTCCCTTCGCGGACGGGCTTCAGGTGCTGATCAATGCCGGGGTACGGGCCGTCGTCCAGCCGGGGGGCTCGGTGCGAGACGACGAGGTGTTCGCGGCGGCTCAGGAAGCGGGCATCACGATGTACACCACCGGCACCCGGCACTTCTTCCATTGATGGCTGATTGCATGAACGGGCAAGGGACGCGCCGATGAGTAGTGGAACTCGATCATGGATACCGTGGGTGGCGGCCGCAGGGGTCGGCTCTCTGACGGCGGTGCAGTCCCGAGCCAACGGCTCACTCGGGACGATTCTGGAAAGTGGCCTTCATGCATCCGTGGTGTCCTTCGCGGTTGGTTTGACTCTCCTGACCGTGAGCGGTCTGGCGATAACACGTATCCGAGAAGGAATGATCCGTTTCCTCAAGGCACTCGGTTCGGGTGAAATGCCGTGGTGGTGGGCCATGGGAGGGATCTTCGGAGCCCTCTTTATCTTCTCGCAGAGCTTCACGGTGGGAATCATCGGTGTGGCGCTGTTTGCGGTGGCGTTGGTGTCGGGTCAAAACAGCGCATCCCTGATCGTTGATGCGGTTGGTCTCGGTCCTCGAGGCAAGCAACCAATCAGCACTGTTCGGGTCATTTCGGCGGCGATCGGCATCGTTGCCGTCATCGTTGCGGTGTCGGGGCGGCTCGGTCAGGATGATCTTTCCCTACCTGCGGTTGCGTTGTGTTTCGTGACCGGAATAGGGGTGGCGATTCAACAAGCCATCAATGGTCGATCAACGACGATCTCCCGGGAGCCGATGGTCGCGGCCTGGTCCAACTTCGCGCTCGGTGCGCTCATCATCACGATCCTGCTGGGAATCGTGGTGGTCTCTGGCGCCGGCACGCTGCGCCCTCTGCCGGCCGGCCCGTGGTGGCTGTATCTGGGAGGGATCATTGGGGTGACGTTCCTGGCGACCACGGCGTGGGTTGTGGGTCGCGTCGGAGTGCTCGCCATCAGTTTGCTTGTCACCGCAGGTCAACTCACGGGTGCACTAGTACTCGATGTCTTCCTGCTCGACGTTGTCGATGGAGCGCTCATTGCCGGGGTGCTGTTGTCGTTTGCCGCTGTTGCACTCACGGCGGCCGGCGGCAGAGTGAAGGCGCGCGTCAGCCGTCGAGAGTCTTCATAAGCGCAGCGGGATAGCGCTCGCCAACTGCTGCACCAAACGGTGCAGCTGCGTCTAACTCCGCAAGTATCGAGTCCGACAAGTGAACCTGCATGGCTTTGGCGTTGTCTTCGAGGTGGTGGACTTTCCTGGCTCCAGGTATCGGAACGATGTCGGTCCCTTTCGCTAGTAACCACGCGATGGCCACCTGTGCCGGCGAGGCACCCACCCGCTCTGCCACGGACGTGACGGCATCGGCAATGGCCTTGTTGGCGGCCAGCGCGTCCGGTTGAAAGCGTGGCCATGAGCGTCTGCCGTCGTCCTCGGCCAGGTCCTCGGGAGAAGAAATAGCACCCGTGAGGAAGCCGCGCCCCAAAGGTGAGTAGGGAACGAATCCGATGCCGAGTTCTCGTGTTGTGTCGAGTATTCCGTTCTCTTCGACGTCCCGCGTCCACAGTGACCATTCGGTCTGCAGTGCGGTAATCGGGTGGGTGGCATGAGCCCGCCGGATCGTGTCGGCCGAGGCTTCACTCAGCCCGAGATAGCGAACCTTTCCCTCGGATACCAGCTCGCTCAGTGTTCCCCAGGTTTCCTCCACGGGAATGTCTCGATCGACCCTATGTTGATAGTAGAGATCGATGTAGTCGGTACCCAAGCGTCGAAGGGATCCTTCGAGGGCTGTGCGGATGTATTCCGGGTGGCCGTTGATGCCACGGGTGCCATCGGCGCGAAACTCCTGCCCGAACTTCGAGGCGATGATGACCGACGACCGATCACCGGGGATGGCTCGTGCCAGCAGTTCCTCGTTCGTGTTCGGGCCGTAGGAGTCTGATGTGTCCCAGAAGTTGATGCCTAATTCCAGGGCGCGGTTCAGGGTGCGCAGGGACTCCGCCTCATCCGCCGCACCGTATGCGTACGTCATCCCCATGCAACCCAGCCCGAGGCCGCTTACGTGTAGGGCTGCCGGGCCAGTCCCCAGTACATGCTCAGAGATCATGTCGACTCATCGCTGCGGTGGGGCTGTCGAGGATCGAACCATGAGTTCGGGCGTCAGGCGCACGTGCTTGACAGGCATGGTGCCGTCCTCGACGAGAAGGCTCAGCAAGAGGCGAGCCGCCTCGGCTCCGATGTCATGCTGAGGGACTCTCACCGACGTCAGGGGCGGGTCCACGAGATCCATGAACGGCATGTCGTTGTAGCCGACCACGCTGACATCACGCGGGCATCGCATACGTAATTTCTTGGCCGCGATGATCGCACCGAGGGCTAGTTGATCGTTGGCACACACCAAGGCAGTGGTCTGAGTGTTCCCGTCAAGCATCGACAGGGCGGTCTTCGTTGCAGCCTCGAGACTCCACGAGTCGACGGCGGCCGGTTTGCGAGCAGGGGTGAGGCCGTGTTCGCGCATCGCGCGGGCGAAAGCTTGTTGACGTTCGTGGCCCGTGGATGACCAGGCTGGGCCGGCCAAATGGGCGATCTGCGTATGGCCGAGCGCGCACAGATGCTCGACGGCAAGGCGGATTCCGTGCTGCTCATCCGCCGCAACACTGGAAGCTTGGACGCTCTCGCTGATTCGGTTGATGAGAACGATGGGGAACTTTGTCGCCAGTTCGGCCAGGAGTGGGTGTTCGCGGCGTGCGGTCGCCAGCACGAAGCCATCCACTCGACGGGCGCTGAGGGATGCGATAACCGATTCCTCTGCAGCGGGATCGTTGTCTGTATTGACGAGAAGTGGCGTGTAACCGGCGTGGGACAGTGTGTCTTGAATTCCGCGCACCATCCCCGGAAAGAGGGGGTTCGTCAGATCGGGAATCACAACCCCGATGGTGTGTGACCGGGACGTGCGCAGTCCAGATGCCATTGGATTCGGGACGTAGTTGAGCGAACTCGCTGCCTTGCGGACCTTTGCGACGGTGGCGGGATTGACGAGATGAGCCGTGCGTGGATTGAGGGCTCGGGAAACCGTTGCCGGATGGAGACCAACCTTCTTGGCTATGTCCTTCAGGGTCGCAGCCATGGCGCTCAGCCTAGGCGATGTTGATAGCGGCGTGCCCCGACTACCGACAGGGCGGTGAGGACGACCACGCCGGCGGTCACGACTGAGAACATGGCGACGGAGCCTCGGAAGTCGAGCAGGTAGCCGGCCACGAATGCGCCGAAACCGTTGCCGAGGAACATCATTCCCGCGAAGAGGGATACAGCGAGAGCGCGCGCACGGTTGGACAGTGTGGTGGACCAGGTTTGGAGTGTGGTGTGCATCGTCACCCACGCGACACCTTGGAGCGCGCAGCTGATCAACACGGTGAGCGGTGTGACAAAGGCGATGAGCAGCCCGAAGCCGACTCCCGCGGATAAGCCGCCGATCATCAAGAAGCCCGCGGGAGATACGCGTTCGGTTACGCGTCGAACGACCATGGAAGTACCGAGGACGGCGAGCCCGTACGTACCCGTGACCAGACCGGCAATGGCGGGGGAGCGTCCGGTTTCCTCGAGTGCTGCGGGAACGAGGTTGAACCCCCCGAGCAGGCTCGCGGCCTCGATGAAGACGAGGAGATACAAAAACCAGGCCCACTTGTTTCGAGCAACTTCTGCCAGCGCTTGGCCAGTAGGAAGAACACCGTCGCCTGGCTTAACGTTCGGTGCTCGTCGCACGCTCACGGCGAGAACGAGGCAGACCACTGCAGTCGAGGCAAAGAAGGTTCTCCACCCGATGAGGACGACGCCTACTCCACCGAGGACGGTGCCTAGGGTTAAGCCGATCGCCACACCGCTCTGCAGGCTGGCGATCGCGGATTGGCGCTTCTGTGCGCTGGTGATCGTGTCTCCCAGGAAGATGACGGCCGTTGGGAAAACGCCAGCCATCGTGACTCCAGCAAGGGCGCGCACTGCGATGAATGCCTCGATAGACATCGGGACCACGCTGACGAGGTCCATGACGGCCGCGCATACCAAGGCGAGTTGCAAGGTGGCGATCCGGCCGAGCCGGTCGGAGATCAGACCCCACATCGGTTGCGCAAGGCCGTAGCACAATAGGTAGGCGCTGGTGGACAGCGTGATGGTCGTGAGATCGACATCGAAGTCCTCACCCATCGTGATGAGCATCGGGCCGATGACGGCACGGTCAAATGTGGCAACCAGAACCACGTAGGGAAGGAACCTGGCTGTCCTCTCCAGACTCCAGTTGCTCACGAATGGGCCAAGGCGGCTACTGCCTCAGGAGTAGGTGCGTAGGCATCCGATTCTTGGCGGATCCTGCACAGTTCGTGCAGATCTGCTGCGTGCACCGCGGGATCGAGAAGGAGGCCGAACCGCGGGTCACGCAGTAAGGCCACGTAGCCGGGGGTTCCGAGGTGCTCATTGGCAGCGGCGAGTACTGAGCAAACCTCGTCCTCGGGGGAATCGATGAGCCATTCGGTTGCGGCGGTCCATATCGCGACGAACGTCTGAGCGAGATCCGGGTCGAAGCCAGCACCCACGGCGAGCACCGTGCCGAGGTAGTTGTCGGAGATGTCCGCTGAGGTGAGCCATTCGCGCATCCCGGACTCTTGGGCTGCCACACGAGATTCGGCATTCAGGATGGTTGCGGATGCTTGGTTGTCTTCCATGGCGACGAGCCGCTTCGGAGTCGCTCCCAATTCGACGAATGTGGCCTGATCACGTGAGACCCCCCCGCGCTCGAGCATGCGAAACAGCAGCAGGGCGAAGCCCGAACGGACCACGTCGACGCCGACATTTGTTCCCCGCAGGTCGGTCACGGAGGAAAATTCAGGTCGAGAGAAGAGCGCCAGACCCAAGCCCCGGTCAATCGAGCGCAGCATCCTCACGTTGAGCCGCTCTCCCAGGGGTTGCTGATCGGTGGTCGCGTAGAGCAGGACGTTGTCGGGGCTGGTGATGGCGATGTCGATCTCACCATCGCGCAGCGCGGTGAACTGCCCAGGGGAAGAGGGCACTCGGGTCGCGACCAATTCCAGACCCTCGCGTTGGTCAAGCTGGAGATGACGAATGGCGTGGAGAACCGCCGAATCGCTGAATTGCCCGATGGTCAAGCGTTGAACCACGATGCCCACTCTCGTCAATGCCCGGGAAGTCCCGATTTCGCTGCAATCGTGTGCCAGATCGTAGGGCATGAGGTCCAGGTTCCGAAGAGGCTCCTAGAGTTCTCCCGTTCGGTGAGGGTCACTAATCTGCCTCAATTAGGCGGTTTCCGTTGACAAGAGGGTCTTGTTCATTGCAGAGTCCGGCGTACGCAATCGATTGCGCAACCACGGAGGTTATCTATGAGCAATTCCAGGATCCGAAAGGGTCGCCGCGGGCGCGTAAGCGCTGCGGTGGCGTCTCTTGCCGTCGCTGGTCTGGTCTTGACGGCCTGTAGTTCGGGAGATGGAGACGACACAGCGTCAGACTCCCAGGACTCGACTGAGAGCAGCGAGACCCAAGAAGAAGCTGCTGACGATTCGGCTGCGGAGGAATCCACAACCGAAGAGTCGGGTGGCATGGGGGATATGTGCGGCGATGACACGATTCGCATCGGCATCTCGCTGCCGCTGACCGGAGACTTCTCGCAGCCAGGCCAGGAGGCTCAGCGCGGCTACGACGTCTGGGCAGAGCTGACCAATAACGCTGGCGGGCTCCTCGGCCGCCCGGTGGAATTGGTGGTTCTGGACGATGCCAGCAGCCAGGAGCAGGTCGTCACGGACTACAACAACCTGATCTCGCAAGAGAAGGTTCCGTTGCTACTCGGTACCTTCTCGTCGCTGTTGAACTTCCCTGCGTCTACGGTCGCGGAGAACAACGAGATGGTGCTGATTGCACCCGCTGGTGGCTCTCCGAAGATCTTCGAGCCGGAGCCGAAGTTCTACTTCTTCGCTCAGCAGGCGACGGCCCCCGATCAGGCGAACCCCTTCGTCAACATGATCGCGTCGTTGCCGGATGATCAAAAGCCGAAGACGGCTGCGTACGTATCGATGGACGATCCGTTCGCCCTGCCGGTTATTGAATCCATGCAGGAGCAGCTCGAGGCGGCTGGCGTGGAGACCGTCTACACCGGTATCTACCCCGAGGGCACAACGAACCTTCAGCCGCAGGCTGCTGCCATCGCTGCACAAGAGCCGGACCTGATCGCTCAGGGCTCGGTGTTCGAAGATGGCATCAGTCTCGCCAAGAGCATGGTTCAGATCGGCTACAGCCCTGATTTCATGTTCCAGACAACTGCACCGAGCTTCGGTGCGCAGTACGTCGAGGGTGTCGGTGAAGGCAACGAAAACGGTGTCTTCTTCGCCGTGTCCTGGAGCGAGAAAGCCCCAACAGAGGGCAATGCCGAATTCGTTGCTGAGTACCAGGCACAAAACGGTGAGGGTCTGGTGCCATCGGAAGACTCGGCCAACGCGTACGTTGCGGCCGAGGTCCTGCAAACGGCAGTTGAGGCCGTGGGAGATTGCGACAACCTCGCGATCGCCGACTGGCTCCGCGCCAACTCGGTCGACACCATCCTGGGTGAGCTCTCCTGGGATGACATCGGCCGCCCGCAGGGCGACTTCCTGCTCGCCCAGTGGCAAAACGGCACGGTTGAGATCGTGGCACCCGAGGTGGCAACCACCAACGGTGGCGAGCTGATCGTTCCGAAGCCCGGCTGGCAGTAGACCTGCCGCGTAGGGGGTCTGGTCTCACGGGAAGTCGTGTGGACCAGACCCCCTCACCGGTGGTCACGATCATGCGAATCGCATGAGCTGTTCCCGTGACTGATTTCAACTAAGGAGAAACGCAGCGTGGACCTTCTGCAAGTGATCGCCTTTGGAGTGCTCCTTGGAGGCGTTTACGCCCTTCTGGCCTCTGGTGTGACCTTGATCTTCGGCGTTCTGGACGTCGTGAACGTTGCTCAGGGTTCCTTCCTCGTCTTCAGTGCCCTGTTTACGTGGCAGATTTGGAGCTTGCTCGGCCTCGAGCCCCTCCTTTTGGTGCCGGTCATGGGTCTTCTGATGTTTGTCATCGGCTGGGCCATCTATCGGGGGCTGCTCGTTCGAGTCGCGCCTCAGGGGCCCGGCATGACCGTGCTCTTGATGTTCGGTGTTGCGATTGCCATGGAAGGCGTTTTGAACATCGTCTTCGGCAACGAATTCAAGTCGGTGACTCCTCCGTACTTCACCTCGTCATTCAAGATCGGAGAAATCGTCATTCCGTACCCGCAGATGATCTCCGGCGTCCTTGCCGTCGTGGTTCTGGGGGGCATCTACGTTTACTTGAGAAAGTCGTGGGCGGGCAGGGCGTTGCGCGCGTCAGCCCAGAACAAAGATGGGGCGGCTCTCGTCGGGATTTCGGCCACGAAGGCGTCCTCCCTGGCGTTTGGGATTGGTGCCATGACCGCCGGTGTCGGTGGTGTGCTGTTGGCAATCATGTATCCCGTTTATCCAGCAACGCAGTATGACTGGATCGCCCGGTTGCTTGGGATCATCGTCCTTGGCGGCATGGGAAGCATTCCTGGCGCGATCATCGCCAGCATGTTGCTAGGCATCTCGGAATCGATTGCCTCGGCTTACGTTCCGCAATGGGCTCCGGTCTTCTTCTATGGAGCCATTCTCGTGATCTTGCTCTTCCGCCCGCACGGATTGTTGGGTGAAAAGACCCGAGAGGATGTCGCGGCATGATTGCAGCTCTGAAGCGCCCGTCCGGGTTCCTTCCTGTCATCCTGATAGGCCTGCTGATCCTCTATCCGATTGTGGCCTCGGATACCCGCTACGAAGAGTCCGTCCTGATCATTTGCATGCTCTACGCCATCATGGCGTCGGGCTGGAACCTCATCAGCGGCCTGGCCGGGTACGTGTCCCTCGGGCACAGCGTCTATCTCTACATGGGCATGTACACCGGCGCGATCCTGGGCAAAGCATGGGAAATAGATGCCATGTGGCTTGCTCCTCTGGGCGCCGTGACAGCGGGCTTGTTGGCGCTTGTCGTCGGCTTGATCGTGCTTCGTACCCGGAGTCACTCCTTCGTCATCATCACGATCGCAGTGCTCCTTCTCGGCATGCTCGTTGCCGCCAACTGGAGAGGGCTGACCGGCGGGTCGGACGGCTTCATCGTCAAGCAGCCTTCATGGGCGAAGGACCATCCAACGACCCCGTATTACTACATCTTCTTGGGAATTTTGCTGCTGACGGTGGCGCTTTCCGCCTTCATCATGCGATCCCGCTTGGGTGCAGGGCTGGTCGCCATCCGCAACGATGAGGGTAAGGCTGCATCCATCGGCATCAACACGACCCTTTACAAGGTCACGGCCTACACACTCAGTGCCGTTCCTTTCGGGTTCGCAGGTGCTGTCTACGGTCAATTCCTCGGATTCGTCACACCCTCGTTGGTCGTTGCCATCTTGATGAGTGTGTTCTTGGTGCTCGCCGCTCTGGTGGGAGGACGAGGAACTCTCTGGGGTCCCGTCATCGGTGGCTTCCTTGTGTGGTTGCTGAACGAGGTGGGAACGATTGCGGCCGGGGAGTTCCGGGCTCGGCTCTTGATCATGGGCGTCGTGCTCATTCTCGTGGTCATGTTCATGCCCATGGGTCTGCTTCCGACGATTCGCAATTTCGTTAAGAAGCGCCGCGAGTCCAAGTCCGCGGTTAACTTCATTGATCAGAAGTCGATTGCGGCTGTCTCAGATGTGGACATCAGCAAGATCATCGCGCGCACCCGTCAACAGTCCGAGGGAAGTTCTCACATCCTCGAGGTCAAGGGGATAGTCAAGAGGTTTGGCGGTGTTACTGCCGTCAATGACGTGGATATGGCCATTGAGCGGGGGTCGATAACCGGCCTGATCGGTCCGAATGGTTCTGGCAAGACGACGCTGTTCAACTGTATGACGGGAACATTCCGTCCGGACGAGGGAGTGGTGTTTCTCGATGGCGAGAACATCACTCGGGACCGCGTGTGGACGCGGGCTCATGATGGTCTCGGGAGAACATTCCAGATCACTCGCCTGTTCAAGTCCATGACGGTCTTGGACAACTTGGTCGCTCCGTTGGAGACCACGAGTGTTCGCCAGATGGTGGCGGGTCGCTACAGCGGTGATGAAGTGGAGCGCGCACGAGAAGTTCTCGACTTCATGGGGCTGGCGCAGTTCGAGAAGCAAGACGCTGCAGCTCTTAGTTTCGGTCAGCAGAAGCTCGTCGAGCTCGCTCAGGTCTTGATGTTGCGTCCGGGCATCATTTTGTTGGACGAGCCGGCCAGTGGCATCAACCCGACGCTGATTGAGAAACTCGCCAATGTCATTCGTCGCTTGAATGACGCCGGCACGACAGTACTCATTGTCGAGCACAACATTCCCCTGGTCTTGAGTCTGTGCGACACCGTGCACGTTCTCTCCGGTGGAGAAGTTCTGACCTCGGGGACGCCAGATCAGATTCGCAACGATCCGCAAGTGATTGAGGCGTATCTGGGGCCGGACCACATGGTGGGGGTTGGCAATGAGTGAGTCAGTGCTGACGATGGCAAACATCGAGGCCGGGTACGGGGGCGGCCTGGTTCTTCAAGGTGTCGACCTCACGGTCGACAAGGGAACGATCACCTGCATTGTTGGACCGAACGGGGCTGGCAAGAGCACGGTGTTCCGCGTCATCAGTGGGCTTCTGAAGCCCAAGGGTGGCACCGTCACCTTTGGTGGCCGCGACATCGGTGGGCTGTCACCGAGTGAAGTTTTGAAGTCGGGGATCGCCCAGGTACCTCAAAACCGGGCTCTCTTCCCAGAAATGAGTGTGCACGAAAACGTGCTTATGGGTGGCTACGCAATACGACGTGACCGCGCGCTGCTTAAGGAGCGGCTTGCCATGGTTGCGGAGATGGTTCCACTGGTGAAGGAGCGCGCCAAGGAGCACGCTGGCAACCTGTCAGGTGGACAACGTCGCATGGTGGAAATCGGCCGAGCCCTCATGCTTGATCCGGCCGTCGTGCTGATGGACGAGCCATCGCTGGGACTCGACCCTAAATCCGTGGCCACCGTTGCATCGGTTATCCGCGATATGGCTGCTGAAGGGCGAACTGTTTTGATGATCGAGCAGAACGTCCGGCTCGGCATGAACTTGGCCACGCACGGAGTGGTCATGGAGCAAGGCAAGGTGCGCCTGACTGGAGATGCAAAAGACATAGCGGGCAACCCTGAGGTTGCCTCCATGTACCTGGGGAAGACTGGTCACAACGAATGACCATTCAGCAATTCCAGTTCTCCTCGAATGAGTACCTGCGGCGCCGGCAAGCGACACTGCGCATAGCTGACACCGTCGGTGCCCGACGGGTCCTGGCGTTTGGAGAGAACCGATCCGGGCTTCATGTCACCTACCTCAACGGTTGGGCCGTGACGCGGGCCGCGTGGCTTTCCCTTGAGCAAGGCTCCTGCCGCATGTGGGTTCAATTCCACAATCACATTCCATATGCGCAGCGGGTTGTCCATGACACCGACGTGTTGGACTTTCACGAATCGATGCCGTCTGAGTTGTTTGGCTCAGAGAGCGTGATAGCCACCCTCGGCACTGTGCCCGCTGCGGTGCATGCGAGAGCTCAGGAGTTGGGTATCGAGTTAATCTCGATCGACAAGGCTCACATCGCGCTGCGGGTTCGTAAGTCGAGTGAGGAAGTCGATGCGCTGCGCATGGGTGCGGCGGTGAGCGATGCTGGCGCCCGGGCCCTGGTCGCAGCATGCGTGCCCGGTGCCACGGATTGGGACTTGCTCGCGGCAGCTCGCTCTACCTACACGCGCATGGGTGGGCGCGACCACATCTGCTACATCTGTGTCACCGATGCAACGGCACCGGATCGTGACGTTCCAAGTCAGGTCCCGGAGGGTCGGGTTCTGGCAAGAAACTCGATCGTGACCTTCGAGCTCAGTGCGGCAGTGGCTCCCGAGTACCCGGGGCAGATCCTTCGCACCGTCTCTCTCGGAGAGATGACTGACCGGTACCAAGACCTGCACGCCACTGCCATGAGCTCACGTGCGGCAATTCGAAGTGCCTGCAAGCCAGGCGTCCCGAGTTCCGACCTCGTGGCAGCGGGTGCTGCGATAGAGGCCGCGGGCTACACGACGACAGACGACCTCTTTCACGGACTCGGCATGGGCTATTTGCCACCCATCGGGACATCTCCCTCCCGCATTCCTTCGCATGTTCCGGAGGAAACGTTGGCATCGGGGATGGCGATCGTGATTCAACCCAACGTCACGACGGCGAGCCACTCCGCGGGCGTGCAAACCGGGGAGATGATCGTCGTCAATAATGACGGTTTCGAAGACATCCACCAGTTCCCGGAAGGGTTGGTGATGGCGGCGTGAGTGATTTAGAGCAGGATCAACTTGTTAAAGAGGCCATTGCTCACTGGGCGCCTCGTTTCACCACCAACGGGGTTTCGGTCGCGGATTTCCAATCGGTGACGTCCTCGGTGATCGCCTGGGAAGACTGGGCAGACGCATGGGTGTCAGCGGGGTCGGTTCTCGAGGGGCTTGGTCGTGACGCTATCGCCGACGGGCGCACGATTTCCGGCGGCCAGCACCTGTGGACCGCCGCCGTCTATTACCACTTTGGAAAATTTGTCTTTGTTGACTATCCCGAGAAGATGAAATCCACACACGAACTCGCGGTGAGGTGCTTGACGGACGCCCTTCCGTATCTGTCTCCGAAAGGCGAGCGGGTCGGTATCCCGTACAAGGGGTGCGAAATGGTCGCCGTGCTGCGCAAGCCGCGTGAGGTAAAGAATCCACCCGTTGTCATCATGGTCAGTGGGCTCGACTCCGCCAAAGAGGAACTTCGCAGCACCGAGCAACTGTTTCTCGATCGAGGGATGGCCACCCTTGCCGTGGATGGCCCGGGGCAGGGAGAGAGCGAGTACGACCTTCCCATTCAGGGGAACTGGGAAGAGGTCGGAACGGCGATTGTCGATTGGTTGGAGGCTCGCGACGATCTGGACGCAGACCGCATCGGTGTCTGGGGTGTGTCTCTCGGCGGCTACTACGCACCCAGGATGGTGAGCGGAGAGCACCGCATCAAAGCGTGTGCTGCATTAGCCGGGCCTTATGACTGGCAGTCTATTTGGGATCAGCTTCCGGAGTTGACCCGAAGGACCTTCACATTCCGGTCGCATCTCTCGGATCAGAGCGAAGGTCGGGAGCACGCGGGCAATTTGTCTTTGGTCGGTCGCACCAGCGACATCGTGTGCCCACTCATGATCATTTTCGGTGCTCGGGACCGACTAATACCGCCGGATGGTGCGCGGCGGTTGGCAGAGGAGACTGGCGGTTCTCTCCTGATGCTTGCCGATGGAAATCACGGCTGCATGAACGTCGCAGCCAAGCATCGTTACAAGACAGCCGATTGGTTGGCCACGCAGTTGCGGGCCTCGATAGCGAAAGATGCGTAGGGAGTCGATATGTCTAGCCAGCAAATGACCGTGGGTTGGATCGGCCTAGGAAACATGGGTGCGCCGCTTGCAGCTCGGTTGGTGAAAGTCGGTTACGACGTCCAAGTGTGGAATCGGACCGCCGCCAAAGCCCAGCCTCTCGTGGATGAGGGTGCGTCGGTAGGCGAGACGGTGCGCGATCTCGCCCACCGAGAAGTGGTGTTCTCGATGGTGAGCGCCTCGAAGGATCTCGAGCAAGTGATGCTCGACCCAGAAGTAGGGCTGCTCACCGGGGAATCCGTTCCCAAAATCGTGGTGGACTGCTCGACGGTGAGCGTGGAGACCAGCAAAAAGATTCGTGAGGCGGCAGCCGATCGTGGAACGCGCTTCTTTGCAGCCCCTGTTTCCGGGAATGGCAAGGTGGTCGCCGCTGGAAAACTCAGTGTTGTCTGTAGTGGTGACAAGGAGACTTTCCAGCTGGTCCAACCGATGATTGAGTCTTTGGGACGGTCGGTCACTTATGTAGGTGACGGGGAAGCGGCACGGCTCGTGAAGATCTACCACAATCTCTTGCTCGGCATCTACACGCAAGCGTTGTCGGAGATCCTCGTGCTGGGGGAAAAGGCGGGCGTGAAGCGAGAAGCCGTGATGGACTTCATCAACAATTCCGTGATGGGTTGCATTTTCAGCCAGTACAAGACGCCGGCGATGGTGAATCTCGACTTCCACCCAACATTCACTCCCATCCTGCTGCGAAAGGACTTCGACCTCGGTCTGGCCGAAGCTCGCAAGCACGAGGTGCCGATGCCCATTACCAATATGACTCGGGACATCGTCGAGTCCAGCATCGGTCATGGCCACGAGCAAGATGACTTCGCGACGTTGCTCTTGATTGCAGCAGCAAATGCGGGAGTTGAACTCCACAGTGAGAACGCAGATGTGACAGACGGATTGGAGCCGCAATGAGTTTTGAAGAGCCGCAAGGCGAGTTCATTCGCCGCAGGCACGTGTCTGGCACAACTCACGCAACGATGCGTACCGTCTTGGACTATGCCGAAGCTGGGGTGCAGGTAACCGATGAGCCTGCGGCGGCAGGCGGAGGCGGGTCAGGCCCGACGCCGTTGCAGTCCGTGCTGGGTGCGCTATGCGGTTGTGAAGCGGTGACCTTTCGGCGCACCGCGAGCGAGTTCGAATTCCCCTACGAAAGAATCGATTTCGAGGCCGCATCCACGATTGACATCCGCGGACGAAGCGGCGACCGATCGATACGCCCTCATTTTCAGACCGTGAAACTGCATGCACGGGTCCTGACGAGCAGCACTCAAGACAAACTCGACGAGCTGGTGGAAGAAGTCGAGGCCCGTTGCCCCGTGATGAACCTCATGAAGGACGCCGGAGTGCGCCTAGACATTCGGTGGGAGGTTGCAGCCTCGAAGTGAGGATGGTGCCTCCGTTTGACAAGGGCAAGATCTCGGGAAATATGGAACTCTACTTCGCAGTCCGTGGAATCTCGGGCCCTCACTGCGAATCAGAATCTGTGAGGTTGACGTGCAAGTACGGCAATATCTGATCCGGCGCTTAATGCTGCTGCCGCTGATCATGATCGGCGTCAGCATCATCGTGTTCACGCTTACTCGCTTCACTGGTTCGCCTGTTGGCATTTATGCGACGCCGAACATGACTCCCGATGAGGTGGCTGCGCTGGAAGCCCGGTATCGACTCGATGAGCCGATTCCCGTGCAGTACGCCTACTGGCTGGGAGGGGTGCTGCGAGGTGACCTGGGTTGGTCTGGCGTGTCAGTGGCACCCGTGACGGAGGTCATTGGGCTCAAGATGACGGCAACGTTAGAGCTGGCTCTCGCCGCAGCGCTGATCGCGATCCTTGGTGGGATTGCTCTGGGAACCATCGCGGGAGTGAGAAGAAATCGAGGTCCCGACCACGCCGCTAGATTTTTTGCGATCGCCGGAGCGAGCACCCCGACTTTCTGGTTTGGATTGTTGCTGCTCATACCGTTCTATCTGTGGCTCGACTGGTTCCCTCTCGGTCGATCGACTCCAGAGATATTCGACTCCATCACGCATCCCACCGGCCTATACACACTTGACTCGCTTCTCAACGGCAACGTATCTGCGTTTTGGGACGCCATTCGACACCTAGTTCTCCCCGCGGTGGTTCTGGCCTTTGGCGCCATGGCAATCATCGTTCGAATGATGCGCTCATCCATGGTGGAAACGATGTCTGAGGAATACGTAGATGCGGCACGAGCCAAAGGATTACCGGAGCGCGAGGTAGTCAAGAAGCACGCGCGACGTAACGCTTTTGTTCCGACAGCGACGGTCATTGGACTGTCATTTGGGTTCCTGCTTCAAGGAGCGGTAGCAGTTGAGCTTATCTTCCGCTGGCCGGGATTGGGTTCCTGGGTCACGAGCGCAATTCTTTCCGGCGATCAGGCGACGATCATGGCCTACGTCCTCGTCACAGCCCTGATCTTCATGCTCGTGAATCTTGCTGTGGATATTGCCTATGCGTACCTTGACAGAAGGGTGGTGCTCGGCGGATGACCGCGGTTATGGGTGAGCAATCTTCTTCGGTAGATCCGAATACAGCTCCTCGTCATAGCGCCTCTTCGGTGCGTTGGGCACGTCGTCTTGAGGTTTTTCGCGAAGTTCTTCGCAATCCACTGACTGTCATTGGATTTGTCATCATCATCTTGTTCTTGTTGATGGCGATTTTCGCGCCGCTATTGGTGGGCGCCAACGAACCGGATCCCTATCAGTCTCCAAGGGACTGGGCCAATATTGATGTTCCGCCTGGTGAGGCGGGCCATGTCCTCGGTACCGATTCGACGGGCGGAGACGTTCTTTACGGCATCGTGTGGGGCTCGCGTCTGTCTTTGCAACTGTCCTTGACGGTGGTTATCTCCACTCTGGTCATCGGGACGATCGTGGGAAGCGTGGCGGCGATGCGAGGAGGGCGAGTTGACAACTTCCTGATGCGCATAGTGGATGTCTTTCTTGCCATCCCGGAGTTGATTTTCGCACTTGCTATCGCGGCTGTTCTTGGGCCGAGCTTCCGCAACATCATTCTTGCCCTGGCAGTTGTCTTCTGGGTCAAGTACGCCCGCATCATTCGTGGGGAAATTATTCGTGTGAAGCAGACGGATTACGTTGCTGCGGCCAAGGTCGTGGGTGACTCAACGTGGAACGTCTATCGCAAAGACGTCTTACCCAACGCCATTACCCCCATGGTGGTTCAAGCGACTCTTGATATGGGAAACGTTGTGCTTATCGGGGCAGCTTTGAGTTACATCGGTCTCGCGCAAGCCGGCCTCACGGAGTGGGGAGCCATGGTGAGCGCGGGTCAGTCGGGGATTCTGGCTGGACAGTGGTGGGTCTCGACGTTTGCGGGCCTCGCCATCCTGCTGTGGGCGCTGGCTTTCAACCTCGTGGGCGACGGCCTGAGAGATGTTCTCGATCCAAAGACGGAAGGGCGCTGATATGGCTCACGATGCGCTGCTTCGTGTAGAAGGTCTGACCGTCGACTTCCAAACGTCGCGAGGCCTTGCCCGCGCCGTTGATGATGTCTCCTTCTCCATTAAACGTGGCGAGACTCTGGCTCTTGCAGGAGAGACGGGATGTGGCAAGAGCGTGACCGCTCGATCCATTCTTCGACTTGTTCCCCAGCCACCGGGGATCTACTCGGCAGGCTCGATCTACTTCCAAGGGATCGAAGAAAGCGAGCCGTTGGACGTTCTCGAAGCATCGGAGCAGCAGGTGCGTGCGCTGCGCGGGGATCGAATTGCGATGGTGTTCCAGGACCCGTCCAAGGCGCTGAATCCGGCTCTAACTATCGGGCGGCAACTGGGCGAAGTTTTCGCTGAGCACCGAGAAGCATCTGTATTCGAGAGCGCAGGTCTCGGCAGCCGGAGTCGCGGTGCATCTCGTTATCTCCGGCACCGTGGTGGCCTGGTGCGACGAACGGCTTACCGGTTCACTCACCCGTCAGCAACTAAACGTCTGACCGAAGCTCTGGACGAACGGGTACTGCAGGCGCTTGCCGACACCGGCGTACCTAATCCACGAAAAGTGATGACGTCCTACCCGCACGAGCTCTCCGGCGGAATGAAGCAACGCGTCATGATTGCCCAGGCGCTTGCTTGTGATCCGGATCTGCTCATCGCGGATGAACCTACGACTGCCCTTGATGTGACCATTCAAGCTCGAATCCTCGATCTGCTGTCGGAATTGCAAGAACGCAAGGGCACTGCGATCTTGTACATCACCCACGATCTCTCGCTCGTCCGACAAATAGCCGATCGGCTGGCAGTGATGTACGCAGGGCGTATCGCGGAGATCGGCGACTGTCGGGATCTCCTCAGCGCTCCCTTGCATCCGTACACCCAGGGGCTCATGAACGCGATCCCGCGAGCTGAAACGAAACGGGGAGAGTTGGCAGCCATTCCCGGGACAGTCCCTGTCTTGATTGATGCGCCACGTCAGTGCCACTTCGTGAGTAGGTGTGCGTGGGCGGGGAAGGCTTGCA
>Ga0255780_10000515_pt1 | contig 37081 bp, 31 predicted proteins | sample 071ome_32_FD_179978 | JGI IMG/M metagenome (GOLD analysis project Ga0255780, IMG submission 179978) | Coastal salt marsh microbial communities from the Groves Creek Marsh, Skidaway Island, Georgia - 071405AT metaG (version 2) | ecosystem: Environmental > Aquatic > Marine > Intertidal zone >... | reverse complement strand
CAAGTTGCACGTTTTGCGAGCACTCTCACAGCAGATTGGGCAATGAGTCCGGGAGGAGCCGAACGGGTGGATGGATGAGAGGCTAGCGCAGGCGACAACCGCGCAATCTAACCTTCTGGTTTTCTCTACTCACACTCGTCTCCTCAAATGCTGGATACGGGCAGGTTTTAGGCCGCGATCGGCGCTTCCCCGCGCACGGTTGCCCGATATCCAAGACGCCGGTGTGGGAAGTAGTCAAACACCGCGTGGTGTTGAACCAGCCGATTGTCCCAAAAGACGATGGTATCAGGCTGCCACTTCACTCTGATTTGCGCAGGAACGCTGGCGCGGATGGTGTCAAAAAGAAACCGAAGCAAGAACTTGGATTCGGATTCGGCGAGCCCATCGATGCCACGGGTGAATCCTTCATTCACATACAGCGCTACATCCCCTGTTTCAGGAATTTGCCTCACAATGGGGTGATGACCGGACGGTAGCTCGTGCAGCGCTTTTTGCCCGCTCAAATACAGATAATGGCCAACGGGGTCGTGACGAGCGGACAGCTGCTTCAGAAGATCCTGCATCTTGGCCGACAGATTCGAAAACACCTGGCGCATGTCCATGAACAGCGTATCGCCCCCTACCGGAGGCACGACTTCCATGCGTAGCATTGAAATAGATGGTGGGCGCGCCTCGCTTGACACATCCGTATGCCACGCGGTGCCGGCCGCACCTTTAGATCGCTCATCCGCTTTGATCTGAATCAACCCCTCAGGAACGGTCTCGCTGGGTTTTGGGCTGGGGAAGAGCTCGCCAAGCCGAGCAGCGAATGCCGCCTGCTCTGCGGGAGTCATCGATTGATTCCGAGCCACAAGGACGCCCTCTTTTGCGACCAGCAGCTTTAGTGCCTCAATTGCTTCATCACCGCAGTGCAGTAATTCGATGCCGGCATCTAGCTCGGCGCCGAAGTGGGGCGACAGGGGTTGGTTGTTCAGCATGGTTCGCGGTCATATGGGAGTGTTTCCTTGAGCATAGACTAGCGATGATTGCCCGTACACCAGGACATGGGTTGTCCGATGCAGCGCATCACACCCTGTTCAGTGGATAGTTAGGTTGCGCCCATTGGCACTCCTCTGGTCGAACGGCGCAATGGAAAGCTTGGTAGGATAAAGCCAGTCAGACGTTTGGAGAGGTTATGAGACTGGTTTCCTTTAACACCAACAGTATTCGTACGCGCTTGCATCAGCTCGAGGCGGTGATCGATCGCCACGCCCCCGCGGTGATTGGCATCCAGGAAACCAAGGTGACGGATGAAGAATTTCCTATTGCCGACATCGAGGCCTTGGGTTACCAGGCGATCTTTTTCGGTCAGAAGACTCACTATGGGGTGGCGCTTTTGTCTAATACGCCCCCGATGGAGGTGCGACGAGGATTGCCCGGTGAGCCCGAGGATGCCCAGCGTCGCTTCATTGAAGCGACCTACGACATCGAGGGATTTGGCCCGGTGACCGTGATGAACGGTTACTTCCCTCAGGGTGAGAACCGTGACCATCCGACCAAATTTCCCAATAAGGCCGACTTTTATCAGCGGCTTGATCGGCACCTGGACAGTAGAGGAGCCATTGACGCGCCCCTCGTGGTTATGGGCGATATGAACATTGCTCCTCTGGACGCAGACATTGGTATTGGGGAGGACAACAGAAAGCGGTGGTTGCGGGATGGGAAAACGAGTTTCTTGCCCGAGGAGCGCGAGTGGCTTGCCTCTATTCAGGCTAAAGGGTTAACCGATAGCTACAGGCTGATTCATCCTGACTCAGCTGATCGCTTTAGCTGGTTTGACTATCGAAGCAAAGGGTTTGAGCGAGAGCCAAAGCGAGGGCTTCGCATCGATCTGATCTTGACCTCTGAAGCTCTCACCGATCGAGTGACCGATGCCAATATCGATTACGACGCGCGCGCGATGGAACGACCTTCGGATCATTGCCCAATCTGGACGGAGTTTAAGTGAGGATCGCAGCCGGCAGTGGCTGGGACGTGCGTTAGTAACCCTGGACCGTGGCGGGCTACTCGCCCATTGCTCATGAACGCGAGGTTTGGCTGCATGATTGACTGGCCCAGGAGGCAGCCTCTTCGTTCACTCTGCGCATGCCACTCACTAATGAAGTGTTACCACTTCAATACGGCTTGCGCAGCGGCAGTCTCCCGAAATCTGGCCTCCGAGGCTCGCAGAAGCGGGCGGTCTCCCATGACGTCGGCTTCAACAAACCGCACAAATTGCAATGAAGCTTGGAAGGTCATGTCGGCGATGGACACGGAATCTCCCGTCAGGAAGGCGCGGCCATCGGACAAAAGGTTTTCCAGATAGTCGAGGGGCCCCTGCATGCTCTCTTGGAGCTGGGCAGCCCGTTCAGGTTCCGGCGGACGACCCAGTGGTGAGTTAGTGGCGTGACCAAATGCACCCATCGCGCTGGCCAAACGCACATCAACAATACGCTCGATATCCCAGGCCAATGCTTTGTCCTCGGCGCTGCCTGACACAATGGCGCCTTCGGGAAACTTATCCTCTAAGTAATGAATGATCGCGAGCGACTCGAGAATGAACCCGCCATCGTCCAATTCAAAGGCCGGAACCGTGCCAAATGGGTTTCGAGCCAAATGCTCAGGTTCTTTGTGACGACCTTTAACCGTGTTCACGACAATTTGCTCGATTGGCAGCGTTAAGCCGCGAGCTTCACGCTCTGCGATGTACAGCATGACCTTGGTTGGATTGGGCGCTAGCGGCACCATAAAAAGTTTCATTGCCGTTCCTTGGGAATAGGTGGTGAAGGAGTGATTACGCGCGTCTCAGGTCCGTTCGTCAAGGCCCGATAGTGCCAGGGGTTAAGACCTGCCTTCACCGAGCAGCATCACCCGGATATCTCCCTTCGCCTGATAGCTGAGGTATAGAAGGTAGGTTGTCAAAAACGGGATGCCGCCAAACAGCGCCACGAGCGCAAGCCCCAGCCCAGCTGCCGAGAATTGGTTACGCCAGGCGGTCCAAGTGGCGGACAAGATCAGAAACCCAAGAAAGTCGAAATTGAACTGACCCGGCCATGTCATCGCTAGGATGTCCCCGAAAAAAGTCGGTAAGAGCGGGCTGAGCCCTTCGTTTATTACGACGGGGATGGTGTAGATCACGACGGCGATGAGCAAGATTACGAGTAGGGTGCGAAAAGCAGTCATGGTAAATCCTTCGATATAGCGGCGGCGTCATGGTACCACCTCGTGCAAAAGCGCCCAACGATAAATCCGATGGCCATCGTTGATCAATGTTTCACGGTGGAAGGATCAGCCCATTCGTCTAAACCCCGGGGATTGGAGACGCTAGCGGCCGGGCAACCTAGCAGTTGCTCTCGCATGGGGGCTTCCGCAACGCCGTCAATATCAGCCGCCTTGACTCACCTTCTTAGGCTTTCTTCGCCTGGGCTTTCGTTTTGCATCGGCTTTTTTTGGTTGACCCAAAGAGCTCTGGTTGGGCTTCCGCCTTCGGGGCCGTCTTCGCTTTCGCTCATCGGTGCCTTTGTCCTTTTTCGCTGGACCCGGCGCTGGTGCAGACTGGTTTTGACGGGGAGCTGGCTCGGGTGTGGGCTGATCTTCACTAGGAGGTGATTCCTTCAAATCGATGCTGAGCGGCGGAATCGGTTGTTTGATCAGTCGCTCGATTTCCTTTAGGCGTTTCGCTTCTGTTTCGTCCACCAGCGACCAGGCGACACCGGTTTCGCCCGCGCGCGCAGTACGACCGATGCGATGTACATAGTTTTCTGGTTCTTGCGGGAGCTCAAAGTTAATGACGTGACTAATACCGCGAATATCAATGCCCCGAGCGGCCACGTCGGTGGCTACCAATATCCAATCCGAACCTTTTTTGAAGCGTTCCAACGCGCGGGTTCGGGCATTTTGCGATTTGTTGCCATTGATGGCGCTGGCAGAGAATCCGGCTTTCAATAATTTCTTGGTGACACGCTCTGACGCATGCTTGGTGCGAGTGAATACGATTACCTTCCGGACGGCATCGCGATTCAGCAGTTGATGCAGTGCTTCTTGTTTTTTTGCGGTCGGCACAGACATCTTGTGCTGAGTGATCTTGGCGACCGCCACTTGCTTTGGCGTCACAGACACCTGCTGCGGCTGATTGAGCAGGAAGGCTGACAGCGCACGAATCTCCTTTGACATGGTTGCCGAGAAGAGTGCCGTTTGGCGGTTCTCCGGGAGCATGGCCGCGATTTTTCTGATGTCGCCAATAAACCCCATGTCGAGCAATCGATCAGCTTCATCGAGTACCAGGTACTGAACGGCGCTGAGTGACAGAAAGCCCTGAGCTTCCAAATCCATGAGACGGCCAGGGGTGGCGACTAAAATTTCTGCGCCTTTCTCTAGACGTCTGATTTGCGGGTTCTGATTAGCGCCGCCAAAGATACACGTCGCTCGAATGCTTGTCTCTTGGCTGTACTGGCGAATGTCCTCGAAGATTTGTGAGGCAAGTTCACGCGTGGGCGCAAGGATTAAGGCTAAAGGGCGCTTCTTTGCAGCGCGCAACCCTTTGTCCTGAATGGTGTTCAGCATCGGAAGGGCAAACGCTGCGGTTTTCCCTGTGCCGGTTTGTGCGATGCCTAGGAGATCGTGCCCTTCCATCAGCAAGGGTAATGATCGTTGCTGGATGGGGGTTGGTGTTTGGAACCCTAACTTATCAAGGGCGGTTAAAAGGGGCTGACACAGTTGAAGAGAAGCGAAAGTTGATTGAGTCAAGGTGGCCTCGAATGTCCAACGCGCGGCCGAACGGTGAGTGACTGAGATTCATTTGATCCGTCACGAGTGGGTGAATCGATCGCTTAATGGATCGTGTAAAGCGCGCGCACCTTAAGAGGGGGGTAGACCAAAGTCAACTAAAAGGATGCTCAGAACGCATCAAAGCGCTTGCTGCTTTTGGCTGACGAGGCCCATGACTTGCGTGATCCAGAGTGTTTGATGGAGCGCGTTTTTTTCGGCGCACGTTTTGTTTCGAAGCGCGCTTTAGCAGGTTCAGGCTTTTAGTGGAGAGAGAAACACCACGCTTTTGGTTTAGTGGCAACGGGGTTATCTCGGCTTTGGGGACCAGCTGGCGGCCCAACAGATGGCTACCTCCGTGAGGAGATCACGAAGTTAAAGTTAGCGACCGGCAAGTGGCTAACCGTTGATTTGCACCACCATTTCGGTAAATCCCCGAACCGCGGTGGCAAGGGTGCGCTTTGGCGGCGCGATAACCTCGATCGACATTTCACGGGCGAGGATTTCTTCCCAAAGCACGCGTAGCTGCATTTCGGCAAGCCTGTTGCCCATGCAGCGGTGAATACCAAACCCAAATGAGAGATGGCGCCGTGGATTTTTCCGATCCACGATAAATTCGTCGGCATTGGGGATGACGGTTTCATCGCGATTGCCAGAGAGATACCACATGATGACCTTCTCGCCCTTGGGGATCCGCTTGCCGTGCAACTCAACATCCGAAGTGGTGGTCCTACGCATCAGCGGTAGCGGCGTCTGCCAGCGGATGATTTCTGGTACGAGGGAATCGACCAGTGACAGATTTTCTCGCAGTTTTTGCCATTCATCAGGGCGCTCGTGCAAAGCAAGGAGCCCGCCCGAGATGGAGTTCCGCGTCGTGTCGTTGCCTCCAACGATTAAGAGGATCAGCGTTCCCATCAGCTCTTGGGGATCCATCGCTGCCATCTCAGAGTGTGCCAGCATAGAAATCATGTCCGATTGCACAGGCTCGTTTGCACGTTGTGCTAGGAGCGCTGAGAAAGTGGTAACGCACGGTTCGAGTAGCTCAAGACGATGGGCTTCGGAGGTGACCGGACCGTCTGGCGATGTCGCCAAAGTGGCGACTTCCGACCACCAGGTGAGCTTGCGCCTTTCTTCGAAGGGGAAATCAAAGAGGGTAGCGAGCATCTGAGTGGTAAGCTCGATGGACACTCGATCCACCCAGTCGAACGGTTCTTGCCTTGGCAGTTCATCAAGAATGGTAGTGACTCGCGATCGAATGATTCCTTCAAGCTTAGCGAGATTGGCGGGTGCCACTGCTGGGCTGACTACCTTTCGTCGCCAGCCATGATCAGGGGGGTCCATACTAATAAAATTGATCCGCTTCAGTTCTCTCTCTAGTTCGACAATTTGAATTCCACCGAGCTGCGAGGAATATTGATCGGGCTGTGTGTCGACAGACACGATGTCTTCGAAACGTGTAACGGACCAATACGGCCCGTACGCGCTATCCGCGCAATAGTGCACTGGCGCCTCGTGGCGCAGTCGTCTGAAGTAGTCGAGCACCTCGTTGCTTTGAAATAAATGAGGCTGGCTAACATCGATTTGCTCGATGGGTAGGGCAGCTAATCGTGGGCTTGTCTGGGTCATTGTCGTGACTTTTCCGTTACGCCTGTTCTTGCAAAGAAGTGTCGAAAGGAACGCTTAACAAAGCGGTTGCAAAAAAAGCAGTTAGAGCACGCCGCTGGCCAACGGATGATAGGAAACACCGATTAGCGAACCAATGTTGAGAGCAGGTGGCCATGAGTTGCCTGATAATCACAGTGAATGAAAACTAGCTTGGTGAATCCGGTTTGACCACATCCAATCGAGGCGCCACTATCTTCCCCTTGAGGTGCTATGAACCTTGCCGCTCTGAGAGCGGACGCGGACTAGATTGCAACGACTGTGACGGCTGCACCATCGAGCCGCCACTCATATCTAGCGACTCAGCGGTTTCTGAGCCGCTCCGGAACTTCCAGCCAAGCACCCATCTCGCCCTGGTTATCAGGCATGGCGCTCAACTGCTCAAAAACGCCGTAGTCCTTAAAGGTCACCCGGAAATTGGCGGTCGCCTTGCGCCACCACATTCGCTGTCTGCGTTCCTCTGGCGTCAGGTCAGCCTCAGTCTCGCCCTTGTCACCCATTTCTACCCGGGAAGCTTGCTCGTTGTTCAACCCTGCTTGCCAGATGTTGGCACCAAAGCCGATGTAATAAATGAGTAGCACGGTCGACATCACCATGTATTCCTTCCGGAATTGCTCGTAGGTGTACTGTTTGTATAGCGAGGTTTGATCCATAAATGCTTCAAAGAAACGGGCCATGATCTTGTCGCGATTGCTCGGATCATAGACTTCCGGCAGCACGGTGCCTGTATTCATCAAGTAGGCAAGATCGGAAGGAATAGGGCCGCGAGTCATAAGCTGGAAGTCGATGGTCAACCAGCCATTGGGGTAAGCCGGCGACTCAGGACAGAAAAACAAGTTATCACCCCGTAAATCGCCGTGTACCAGCGTGCAGGTGCCGCCATTTTCGGGTCGAATCGGCTCATAAAACGCTTCTAGTTTGTTAGTAAATAGTGTCGAAAAGTTTGGTCCAAGTTCCTTATCCCAGGGGTAGCCATTGATCAAGGTAGACTCGCCCATCGATGTCCATATGTCATAAAGCGGCGCGCCGCCGGGCATGATCTGGCGAAAGGCGGCTAAATTTTCGTCAGACGCCCAATGCACGATGCCGAGTTGGTCGAGCGGTTTGGATTTCTCGCCTTCGTGGCAGCCCTCCCATGCGACGGCAACTTCAACGAGTTTTGGCACCATGTGTAAGACCTCTTCGGTCGTCATCTCTGTCTCATGGAGCTTTTGGGTACCAAAGGCGTTGGCGTCATCCATGAGTAGCGCCCATCGGTCTTCGGCAGCGTCAAAGTCAGCGAGATACACTTGAGGCCTTGGATAAAAGGTTTCGCTGGGCATGGTGTACGCGATGATGTCTTTTTCGAACATCCCTGCGATCTGCTCTTTTGGAGCGAGCTCAAAGTCTGGCCAAGTCTTGACGACAAAACTGTCGGGCGCATCGGTAGGGTGCTTGAAGTGGCATTTCATACGTTTGATCGATGAGAAATAGCCTGCAGTCATGCCAACGCCCTGATCGTCAGTCGAAGTCACTTCGTTGTCGGCGCTCAGCAACCCTCTGCCGCGGAGCAGTCCTGTCATGAAAGCTGCGTTGACGTCGTCGAGTGTTGTGGGGAGTTTCATCCCTTCTGGAATCTTGATCACGGCTGGCTAATCCTCTGTTAATTCAATCGTCAATGAATGGTCAATCAAACCTCGCAGTCTCCAAAGACGCTCGCTTTCGGCGAGCCTGCGATTGCTCTCTCATCCTTGACCAGAAACCACGGTGTGGCAACCCCTTCACGCACACATTTTGCGCTGCCTCTCGTTGCCCTGGGTATGATCGATGGAAAAGAGCGTGTGCGTGGCGCCGCTTGTGACGCGCGCGATAAGGCACGAGTCCAAACGCGGGAAGGTTGACGCTTACGCTTAAGGGTTTTGAGCAGCGCCCAACGTCGTGAGTGAGTCACAACTGTCATTGTAAGTGGTAAGGGGCAGCGAAGCGGCATCGTCGGCTGCGCCATTTGCACGTGGCTAGGAGCGGTTTGAGGCGGCTTGCGTTAGAGTGAGTCGAGCGTGTTTCTCAAAAGCGCAGGATTGTTCGGAGGAGGTCCAATGGGAAGTGTATGGCAGGGCGATGAATGCTTAGCCACTGAATCGCTTGAAGCTCGGGCGCTGCAGGTCGCCACGGGCCTCATTGAAGAGGGGTTATCTCCAGGGGATGGCGTAGGGATTTATCTGCGCAACGATTTTGCGTTTTTTGAGATCAGTCGCGGTGCCGCGCTGATGGGTGCCTATCCGGTGGCTATCAATTGGCATTACACGCCTGCCGAAGCGGAATATCTCTTTAATGATTCGGGCATCAAGGCTTTGGTGATTCATGCCGATCTGCTCTCGAGCGTGAGGCAGGTCATTCCCGATCACGTGTTGATCCTCTCTGTTCCAGTGCCGAAATCGATCCAGTTGGCCTATGGCGTGAGCGATGCCCAGTGCGCAGTACAGCCTGGCGATACCGACTGGAACCTGTGGCGTGAGTCGTTTGAACCAACACCCCGGGATCCGGAGCAGTTGCCCAGCACCATTATTTACACCTCTGGAACGACTGGAAAACCTAAGGGTGTTCGCCGACCTATGGCAACGCCAGAGCAAATGGCAATCTCGAGACGCATGCTTGGGATCAGCTACGGATTTGATGGCTATGAAGGGCGGGGCGAGGCGATTACCACTGCTGTCGTTGGACCCATTTATCATTCCGCGCCAAACGCGCATGCCAGCTTTTGTTTTAGAGAGGGGGCGAATATCGTCATCACCCCCCGATTTGATCCCGAAAATTTATTAGCGCTGATCGAGCGTCATCAGATTACGCATCTCAACATGGTGCCCATCATGTTTAATCGCCTCCTGAAGCTCCCGCAATCGGTTCGCGATGCCTATGATGTGTCGTCGCTCCAGTTCGTTGCCCACGCTGCAGCGCCGGTATCGCCGCCTATTAAGCGCGCCATGATCGAGTGGTGGGGGCCGGTGATCAACGAGTATTACGGCTCAACCGAGATGGGCAATGTGACATTTTGCACGGCCGAGGAGTGGCTCGCGCACCCCGGGTCCGTGGGGCGACCCATGCCAGATGCTGTGGTTCGGGTGATTGATGATGAAGGAAAAGACCTGCCGCCCCGCGAAATCGGAGAGGTGATTGGCCGAACCAAAGGAAGCGTCGATTTTACCTATCAGAATGACGACGAGAAGCGTCGTCGCATGGAGAAGGCAGGGCTCGTTACCCCAGGGGACATGGGCTATTTTGACGAAGACGGATTCCTTTATTTGTGTGATCGAGCAAACGACATGGTTATCTCGGGTGGGGTGAACATTTACCCAGCTGAAATTGAGGCGGAGCTTCACAAAATCACTGACGTTGCTGACTGCGCGGTTTTTGGTATTCCTGATGATGAATTTGGTGAGGCCCTGTGTGTCTATATTCAACTCCAGCCCGACGCCTCGTTAACCGAATCTACTTTGCGAGAGCAGCTGAGGGAGACCGTCGCCGGATATAAAATGCCGAAGGTCTGGGAGTTCGTTATGGATTTGCCCCGTGAGGACTCAGGAAAGATTTTTAAGAGGAAGCTCAGAGAACCGTATTGGGAAGGGCAAGATCGCCGGATATAAGGGAGCAGGCCAACAAACAGGTATGGATTCTCCCTGCTACCTGCCTAGATACATTTAGGCGTAGTGCTTGAGTGCCAGGAAGCCAAAACGTAAAGAATTGCTTGGGGATGAGTAACGAGTTCGGCACTGTGCTCTTGGTCGGAAACTGAGCAGGCCGTGTGGGTAGCAAATCGTTGATGAGTGGGATAGGAGAGTAGCGGTGAATCAAGGTGTCATGATGGTTGGCTTAGGTTTGATGGGGTCGGCCCTTGCCAAAACACTGCTACAAAACGATTACCCGGTGGCAGTCTGGAATCGCACGTCTTCAAAAACGGAGCCGCTCGTTGCATTGGGTGCGCGTGCGGCGCTCTCGGTTGCAGAGGGTGTGCATAAGAGCGATACCATTCTTCTGTGCCTGCGCAATTATGATGACTGCTTTGCTGTGTTAGATGATTGCCCCAGCCTTGCAGGTAAAACAATCATTCAGCTCACGACTGCATCAGCGGGCCAAGCCGCGCAAATGAAGGAATGGGCGGAAAAGAAGGGTGCCCGCTATCTCGATGGCGCCATCATTGCTTATCCGAGCGGCATAGGTACGCAAGGGAGCATGTTGATCATGGCCGGCGATGAAGCGGCTTGGATTGCCTCAGAGACGCTGATTCGAGTGCTGGGTCCTGCCAGCCGATACGTTGGCAGCGATGTCGCCGTTCCGGCTGCGCTGGACTTTGCCATCATTTTTTCGAGTGTTGTGTCACAGCTTGCGGTGATTCAGGGATTTCATTTGCTGGAAGATCGAGACATCAGCGCTGACACCTATGCGGATTTCATAACTCCGCTGTTTGGAAAAGGCGTGGCAGAAGGGCTGCGCAAGCAACTACAGAGAATCACGCAGGATGACTTCGGTCAGCCTGATGCAACGATCAGCACCTGGCGAAGTGCGTTGGCTGAGGCCAGTAACACAGGCGATAACCTTAAGAACACGGAATTGGTTGAATCGGTGCAAACATTACTCGGCCGAGCAATCGATGCTGGCGAAGGCGAAAAGGATCTCATCGCCATGATTCGCTATATGCGTGGATCAAAGTCCTGATTGCCTTAGCGGTCTTTAACCACACCTTCAATGTGAAAATCTCACTATTGCGCGCCTACGGCGTTTGCCTTCACTTAGCGTGACTGACGCGGCAATGCTCGATAGTGCGAGGCCATCGGCGCCGCCTGGTCTTCCTAGTCAGGCGTGCTCGTGTACTGACTACTGGAAGATAAATCCAACAACGGTCAGCACCACTGTGTAGGGAAGTGCCATGAACACCATGCGGCCATAGCCAAGCTTAATGACTGGGGCTAGCGCTGATGTCAGCAAGAACAAGAACGCTGCTTGTCCATTAGGCGTTGCCACCGACGGTAGGTTCGTGCCGGTGTTGATGCTAACGGCCAGCATTTCAAGGTGTTCGCGAGTGATGTCGCCGGCATCAAATGCCGCTTTCACTTCATTGATGTATACCGTCGCGACGAAGACATTGTCGGAGATGGCGGACAAAACACCGTTCGCGAGGAAGAACGCGCCGGGCTGGATTTCCATTGGCATGGTGAGTACGTAGGCGATGACCGGGCTGAATAGATGTAAGTCGTGGATCATGCCGACGACGACGAAGAAGATGCACAAGAGGGACACAAAGGGTAGCGATTCTTCGAAGGCATGACCGATCGAATGCTCCTCGTTGATGCCCGTGAACGCCGTCACCACAACCAGGAGGCTGAGTCCGATGAGACCGACCTCCATGATGTGCATGCCAAGGCCAATGATAAGGAGTACACCGCATATGCCCTGTACCCACAGACCATAGACGTCACGAGGCGTACGCTTAGCGTCTTCTTCAGCGACATAGTCCCGCAAGACGTCGCGCACACTGTTGTCGAGTTTTGCGCCGTATCCGAACCAGCCCACGAGTTCGAGCGCGACGCAGGTGATGAACCCTGCGATGACGGCAGGAATGGTGACATGCGACATCGCGTAGACGAATTCCAAAAACTCCCAATCCATCTTCTCGGCAATGAGGAGATTCTGGGGCTCACCTACCATAGTAGTGACACCACCGAGGGCTGTGCCTACGGCGCCGTGCATAACGAGGCTGCGGATAAATGTTCTAAATCCCTCGAGTGACTCTTCGCTCAGGTCTCCCCCTTCGCTTTGACTCGTGACGACGCGCTCATAGACGCCGTACAAGGCAACGAATACGGCAATCAACACAGCCGTGACAGTCAAAGCGTCGAGAAAGGCCGACAAAAAAGCTGCCATAAAAGAAAACAGAAGCGATAGCGCCACCTTGTTCTGAATGCCAACAATGATTCGAGCGAAAATGAAGCTGAGAAGGGGCTTCATGAAGTAGATGAAACTCACCATAAAAATTAGTAGCGCGATCACCGGCAAGTTCTGTTGAATCTCGTACCAGACGGTGTCAGGGGTAGTGAGCCCGAGCGCTAAAATGGCCAGCGCGACCACGCCGCCGCTCTGAAGGGGATAGCATTTCAGTGCCATCGCGAGTGTCAGGATAAACATGGCGATAAACAGCCAACCGAGAATAGTGGTGCCGGCAATGAGCTTTAAAGGCCAACAGATCAGTAAGAAAGCGATGATGATGTTCTTAAACCAGAGGGGGCTGTCACCTAAGAATTCTTTGTAAGCAATCGAGAGCATGGCAGGGTATGTATCCTTTGTTGTGGGTTCGCCAAGAAGGGCTGAGGTTACCATGTTTTTGTGCCTCGATTGAATGCGAGGGACAAGGCGCTCCGCGGGCTGTGCAGTCCTGAAAAACGCGCTGAAATGAGGCAGATCTATTCGATGACTTCAACCGTCGTGAGGAAATGGGTGGTGAGTCCGCCAGTCCGTGTTACCACGTATCGGGGTAGTGACCCGCAATCCAGGAAGCGACGGTATAAAGAAGAATTGGCATAAAAGTGGTTTAATGATGGTTCAGGTCGCAAAGCGGCTTGCCCCGAGGATTAATTCTTCCTTCTGGGGTTTAACTAGATCTGACTAGATTTGAATAGATGACTGCAAGGTGACACGCATGAGCGAAGCCCAAACAAGTCCGGTAGCAACCGATACCGATCAAGCAAATACGGCTAGGGTGATGCCCTCGGCTGCCGGGGTAGACAGTAAAGCCCCGCTGCCCTCGGCCTATGACATTCCCATCGAGGATATCCTGCCGGTCAACCCTCGGCTCTTTAACGAGAACCGATGGCAGGAGTATTTCGAGCGGCTCCGCGCTGAAGATCCTGTGCACTTTAATGAAACCGACATGGCTGGGCGTTTCTGGTCGCTGACACGCTACGAGCACATCAAGCAGGTGGATACCGATTGGCAAACCTTTAGTTCTGCGAGCGGAATCACCCTCGGCTTTCCAGTAGGCACGCCATTACCTGAGGGCGCGCTAGATATTTCTACCTTTATAGCCATGGATCCGCCTGTGCACGATGCGCAGCGAAAAACGGTGACGGGTGTCGTTGCGCCAAGGAACCTCGTCAACCTAGAGCCGCTGATTAGAGAGCGGACGATCTCAGTATTAGAAAGTCTGCCCGAGGACGAGCCGTTCGACTGGGTCGATACCGTATCTATTGAGCTGACGACCATGATGCTCGCTACCTTGTTTGATTTTCCTTTCGAAGATCGCCGAAAACTAACCCGGTGGTCGGACATTACGTTCGCCATTCCGCAGCCAGGCGGCATCATTGAATCTATTGAGCAGCGCCGTGATGAATTACTTGAGTGTCTTGAGTACTTCATGAGGCTGAAAGAAGAGCGGCTAAAGAATCCCGGTGATGATTTGGTCTCCATGCTGGCGCACGGTGAGGACACCAAAGACATGCCTCCGTTCCAGTACCTCGGCAATTTGTTACTGCTGATCGTTGGCGGCAATGACACAACCCGGAACACCATGAGTGGCAGCGTATACTCGCTCAATCAGTTCCCCGAGCAGTACGACAAGCTGATCGAAAAGCCAGCGCTGATTCCCAATATGGTGGCTGAAGTCATTCGGTGGCAGACACCGCTCGCCTATATGCGGCGTACGGCCAACCACGATTGCGAAGTAGGCGGCAAATCCATTAAGGCAGGCGATCAGATGCTGATGTGGTATGCGTCTGGCAATCGAGACGCCGAGGTCTTCGATAACGCAGATGTGCTCGATATCGAGCGCAGAAACGCAAGGCAGCACTTGTCGTTCGGGTTTGGCATCCATCGCTGCATGGGGAATCGCCTCGCTGAGCTGCAATTGCGCGTTCTCTGGGAGGAAATCCTTCAGCGGTTCGAGAAGATCGAGGTGCTCGAAGAGCCGAGCCGAACCTTGTCCTCGTTTGTGAAGGGCTATACCTACATGCCCGTGAAGGTGAAGAGAAAAGCGTAAAGCGTGCACGTTGAGGCGCCTAAAGGCGGGGCATCTGAGTGGGAGTAGCCACTGGCTGAATCCCAGGTTCAATCATGCATCATCGATGCGGTTTGCAAGACGGAGCTGTCGGGTGCTGACGCTCGCTCTAATCTTATTGCGTGTCCCAATCCTTACGCATCTCCAAGTACAAGAATGATGCTGTCCAGGTGATCAGCACCAGCCCTGTCAGAGACTCGATGCCGGCTAAAAAGCGCAAATGTCCCGTCGGCTCGATGTCGCCAAAGCCTAATGTCGTATAGGTGGTGAAGGAGAAGTAGGCGGCATCGGTTAACGTGCCATTGAAATTGCCACTTAGCCCGCCCCAAGCTTCGCTGTGATGCATCGCGTAATAGGCCACAGCAAAGATCCATACTTCGAGCGCATGAGCAATGAGCGCCGCGAACACCCCCACCACAATGCGAAAGCGGTGTCGAATGCGTAAGCGCGGCAGGGACTTGGTGAGCTGATACAAAAACTCATAGTGGAGCCCCACCGCGAGCGCCACCACCAAACTGTTTGCTATCCAAACGTGAATCATGGGTTTTCCTTGGCGCGCGAGAATGCGCCCTAGCTTGGCTATCTCTTTTACCTTTTCTAAAAATCGCCTTCAGCCGAGGATCTAAGCCTTTGGCGGTTACGGTCGAAACCACGTTGGATAATAGCTGGATTCGGTGAGCGCTGTGTTTAGGCAACAGCCACGGCTCGCCACTAGCAGAAGGTGGTGGCACCAGAGCGCCCGCGAAACAAAAGGGTCCTTAAATAAGAAAGCTGGAAATAAAGAAACTGGGAATAAAAGGGGCGCAAGAAAAAGAGTAGTCGACTATCGACCGGCTATCCGGCTTTAATCGTGATTCGGTATTCGGATGCCAGTCGCCCCTTGAACGCGAAGCCAATCAGGTTAAAGCCTATTGGCGTTCAATATGCGTGACCCTTGGGCGCGACAACCAATTGAGTGGTGACCCACCATCCAGTAATGCTGCGACTCGGTCCTTACAATCAGCTGGCTTTCAGCAACTTTCGCGCGAACTTTGCGCAGTCTTCAGCCGGGCTCCAGAACCACCCTTTCGGGTCCCATGCGCGACCGCATGCCATATACACACACTGACCATAGGCTTCTTTGGCGAGTTCGATATCCCCTAGCTCATGGAGTGATCTGGCTTTGGCCCAAAGCGCCATGGACACGTCGTTCATGAGGTAATTCTCCTGAATGTTGGCTTTGGTTTTCTTTGAGACTCGCCCGGTTCGAGGGCATTTCTCTCCAGCATCGAACATCGCTTTTTGTGACTGGCCCGCCTCAGGAGCCCAAATATCGAAGCATGCATCCACGGTGGTCACTGCTGCCTGATGCTGGCCATCGGCGTATTGGGAGATTGCTCGAACCGCCCAGGCCGCCGAATCGCCAAGATCTGATGCGTCAGACACGCAGGGGTTCACCTCCGGATTACTTTCGGCCCCTTCACCGGCAAGTGCGTCGGCAGTAAAAGCCATCAAAAAGACGATCAATAGAAAAAACGTAGGTCTAATGGTCATAAGTAGTCCTCCTGGATCGATGTTTTACGGCGCCACGTGCGGCGGGACAAGCGGTGACCCCAGCTGACGCGATGCCATCCCATTTGGTCGACAGTGTTTGTCTCGCTTTCAGCTATCCACGGTCAGCTATCCACGGTCAGTTATCTACGGTCAGCGTTGCACTCCGGCAGGCGCTCCTTTCAGTCGAGTGCGAGCTCAGCTTGGGGCGAAGTTGTTTGAGCTAGGGAGCCCTTTTTTGTCGGTCTTGACCCGAACCGCCGCTTGCTTCGACTGCCGTGCTTCAAGACGATGTCGCCAGCCACCTTGCGATGTTCGGCGGATCGACGCAGGCCGTAGATGGCACTGGCGGCCGCCTTCCTTGCCGTCGCCTCGTCCACAATGGGCTTCGGGTAGCCCTTGGGTTGAGACCCAAGCGTCCAGGGCTCGTGCACATTGTCTGCATCACTCAGTTCCGGCACCCACTGCCTGATAAATTCGCCAGTAGGGTCGTGGTCAAACCCTTGTTTAACAGGATTGTAAATGCGAACGGCGTTCATGCCCGTCGTACCCGATTGCATCTGAACCTGGCTGTAGTGGATCCCGGGCTCATAGTCAGCGAAGAGACGCCCCAGCCAAGGTGCGGTAGATCGCCAATCCAGCCACAGGTGATAGCTTGCGAAACTCACCAGCATCGCGCGCATTCGAAAGTTGAGCCAACCCGTTGTCTTGAGGTAGCGCATGCAGGCATCGACCATCGGGTAGCCAGTCATCCCCTCCTGCCAAGCCTGAAACCGATCTTGATCGGGCTCGCCGCGAACGGCTTCATACGCGGGGTGCATGGTCTTTAGCTCGATGGCGGGCTCGTCCTCAAGCTTCTGCATAAAGTGACAATGCCACCTGAGTCTGGAACCAAACGCTTGTAATGCCTTCGGCCAGGTGTCGGGGAAGTCTTTCTTATTCGCTCTGACTCGCTTGGTCTGGGCTTGGGTCGCTTGGTAAATCTCGCGCATCGAGACGAGGCCTAGGGACAGCGGAACGGATAGCCTTGAGCAGGCTGTCTCTGCCGTCAGTGGCGAGGACATGGACAGGTGATATGAGACGCCCCGCGCCTGAAGGAAAGACTCGAGTCCTTGCTCAGCCTCCGCTCTGGCTGATATCAACCATTCATTTGACGTACCGGACGGCCTGAGTTGATCGATGTCACTCGGAAGAGCTGCTCCTGGCTCAAGCTGCTCGGGGGGATGGACTTGGGCGGATGCCATGGTCTGGTGCCAACGCTTGGACCAGCCGTCACGGTCTTTAAGTCCTCGAACTACGCCATGATTGGGGAACTCCCGCCAAGGTATGTTCTGGCTCCGAAACAGTTTGGCGACCTGCAAGTCCCGCTGATACGTCCAAGCGTTGCCGGTTTCCTCATGCGACACCACCTCAGTTACAGGATGAGCGGCGAGCAGCGTTTTGAATACGTCGACGGCGTCGCCTTGCCTGACAATGAGCGGTGCGCCAAGTTTGGACAACGCAGCGTTTAGGTCCCGGAGCGCTGCAATAAGCACGTCTTGCTGACGAGCGCTAGTATCTTTGAGCGTCCAGTAGCCGGTTTCGAGGATGTAAAGCGGGATCACCTTACCCCGGCTTGCGTGAATCAACGGCGCGTGATCGCTGACACGAAGATCGCGCTTGAACCAAACAATGCGAAGTGGGGTGTCATGAGTCATGCGGTTGGTACGCAATAGCCCAAAGCGGGGATTGGATGGATAGGGAGCAATACGCCTTTGTGAGGGGTGACTGATCTACGTTACCCGCTGGCCCCGCAGTAACGCACACTAATGTAGAGAGGCGCTTATCAAGTCATCCTGTGATTGATCACTCTGATCGGTTTGGAGCCCCGAAATATTAATTCCCGTTAGCGGGCCTCGGAACCGCGCCGGTTTTGTGCGTGGATGACGGTGTCATCGCTACTCGCTAGCCAGTAGTAGGTGATGATGGCGACGAGTAGCGCGGGGAAGACCTCATGTAGCGTTTGCTTGAGACCTAGTAGGATCCAAAGGAGTAGCACTATCGTGCCGAGTAGCATGGACCACAGTACGGATCTGGCGGTGCCTCTCTCCCAATAGAGTCCAAAGAGCACTGCCGGAAAAAAGCAAACTGCATAGAGACTGCCTGAGAAGATGGTGATTTCTACGATATCCCCGGGCGGGTTTAAGGCCATGGCCGCGGCTGTCATAGCAAAACCCAGCACCGCAAAGCGGGTCCATTTGACTTGGTGGGCGGCCGATGAGGTCGCACGGAAGGGCGCGATCAGATTCTTGTAGAGGGTTGATGCGGCAACGAGGAGCACACTGTCCATCGATGACATTGCTGCGGCAACGATAGCGACAATCAAAAAATCTGCAGCCCAGAAGGGAAAGACGGTGGGGTCGCTGACGAGGGTGGGCACAATCAAATCCGTATCGCTAACATCAGTCAGGATGAGGTGCGCGTAGATGCCCACAGGAAATAAGCAGAATAGAATGATTGCCAGCCCGCCGGCCGCGACCCAGATCCCTTGTCGAGCGGCGGCATCGTCTTTTAGCGCGAAAAAGCGTGAGATTTGCCTCGGGTCCACCAATAGTTTGAGTGAACCAGAGAGCGATACACCCAGTAGCACTGCGAAGGGCAGGCCTCCATTTAAGTCAAAGAGGAAGTCCTTCTCCGGATTAAGTCGAAGTTCGCCCACGGCTGAGATGCCGCCAGCAGCACGCGTAACAAAATAAAAAATCATCACGCTACCAATGAGCATGAGTAGCCCTTGGATGACATCGGTTCTAACAACCGAGACGAACCCTCCGATTGAGGTGTAGAGCATGACGATGACAAGTGTGATTCCGACCGCGAGCTCGTAGTCCACGTTCAAAAAAAACTGAAATAAGTGCCCCGCTCCTTTGAAAATGGCGAGCAGGTAAAGAAGGCTTGAGAAAGCGATTACAACCGCCGCGGCGAGTCGAAGTGGATGGCGCTCGGCAGAGGGGCGAGGTGGAACAAAGCGGCTCCCCAAAAAGTCGGGAATGGTTAACGCGTCCCAGGCGCTAGCGAAACGTCGCATGGGTGGTCCGACCCATCGCCATGAAACCCAGCTAAAAATAACCAGCAAGACCGCCATGGTGAGCCAGGCAAACCCATAGGCATATCCTTTGCCCGCGTGACCGATATAGCTGTTGGTCGAGGCAAACGTGGCAAAAAAAGAAATGCCGACCACGACACCGCCCATGGCGCGGTTGCCGACCATATAGCCGCTTAGGCCCCTAGAGGCGGCGTTGCCGAGATACGCGTTATAGAGCAGCACGCCGGTGTAGAGCAGCAGGAGGACTGCCGCCAGCCAATGGTTAGTGAGCCACTCCATCATTGGTGTGCTGGTCGTTTTGAGGGTTGGGTGATGGCGATAGTCATCATGCGCGCCCGGTCAATGTGCGAATAATCCTGTGCGAACGACTGGCGTCTGTAAAGCCGTGATAAGAATTCCTCCACTAGACGCGAAAATTCAGGCTCTAGCCAAATCGCATTGGCCGATAGGGCGAGAGGCGCGGGTCCACCTGCCCCGATAAAATCTCGTTCGCCACCAACTGCCCAATAACGGGCGCGAGTGTTATGCCGCTGTGCATCACGGCGAGATAGTGAGCTGGCACCGCTGGGTTTGCTCCGAGGACAGGCAGACCATCGAGAGGCAGTGGTCGCCATCCGATCATCACATCTTGAACCTCAGCATCGGCAAGTTTGGGAATAAACCACTGCGCCATATTGAGCATTCGGTCCGCATGCGCCATCGCCATAGAAGTTGAAGGAAACTCGCTCGGTCGATCAGCCAATCGGTCTGCATGGTTGGCCGGTGCACCCGCCTGCTCCCCGATAACGACTCGCCCGTCAATCCGCTGGTGAACATGAACACCGGGTGCCGACAGAACCGGCCTCAGCACGGTTGGCAAGGGTTTGGTGACAACAATGATGCCAGGCGTGGTTCTTTGGGGAACATCGATGCTGCACAGTCGCTTCGGGAGATCTTGTTCGGCGCCGGTAGCAAGGATTAGGTAGTCGCTGTCCCACTCTCCAATCGATGTTTGGATGCGGGTACCCCGTTCAGAGGGCGTTGCATTGATGAGCTTGCAAGGAAAGTGCGTGCGAGCGCCAAGCCGGGTTGCTGCATCAATCAAACGATGGGTGGCGAGGGCTGAATCGACGGCACCGTCATTCGGCGAGAAAGCAACTTGTTTAGTCCCTTTGAAATCGATGGCTTCGCGATACGGATCCAGCGCGCTACCGAGAAGCATGCTGGCCGGCTCACCCCACTCGGTCTGCTCTTCGATATCAGCTACTAGTTTTGCTTGCCGCTCGCTCGACTCGAACCACTCAATAGATCCGTGCCATTGCACAGGAATCGATAGTTCCGCTTCCAGTTCGTGCCAAAGCGCAACGCTTAACTGGCTTAAACGATGGTAGTGGCGAGGTTGTTTCGCCCAGGTCGCGTTAATCCATGCGAAGGTAGCCAGGCTTGAGAGCGTGGCGGGACCGCGCTCGTCAATCAAAGTGACGGCTGCACCCGCGCGCGCCAAAGCATAGCCAATGCTTGCGCCAACGATGCCAGCGCCTGCAATGGTCACTCGAGTGTTTGACTTAGCCGCAGTCGATAGAGGTAACGTCGCTAGTAGGCCGGCCGCCTTCAGGAACCTTCGTCTAGACAATAGGTTGAGGGACTGCGGTTTAAAAGGCATGGCGGTCTCCTCCTTGATGCGTTCGTACGGGGCTCAACCCGAAATCGCCAGTGGCAGCTTGGCGAGGCCTCGGGTGGACAGACCCGGGCGGTAATGGAGGGTGTCCTCGGTGAGCTGAATATCTTTAGTCTTCTCGATCAGCGTGCGAAAGATGACTTCCATGTTGAGACGAGCGAGGTGATTACCAAGGCATAGATGCGCGCCTCTGCCAAAAGCCAAGTGTCTTGGTTTTGGGCGACGAATATCAAATCGCGCAGGGTGCTCTACAAATGTTGGGTCACGGTTCGCTGAGCCATAGAGCAGCCCGATCTTATCGCCTTGTTTGAATGACTGGCCGCGTATTTCGATGGGTTCGCTCACATAGCGGTGAAAAAAGGGCAGCGGCGTTTCAAAGCGAAACATTTCCTGGATCGCTGATGGAATGAGCGCCTGGTCGTTTTTGAGGGCTTGCCATTGGTCGGAGTGGCTGAGCAGGTTTGCCATGCCCGTGCCGATGACGTCAATGGTTGAACCGTGGCCTGCTGCTAATATGAGCAAGGCGGTGGCGATTAACTCTGTTTCCGTGATCTCGCGTGTTCGCTCTGCGCGAATAAGGACCGAAAGCAGGTCATCCCCTAAGGCATCACCCCGGGACTTGATCTCATCGGTTAGGTAGTTGCAGAGCGAGGCGGTGGCTTTTTCGGCTGCGTGCTTTTTCGCATCGCTTCGGTCAACGTCAAAGAATCGCACCATATCCTCGACCCACACTCTTAGCTGGGCTGCGTCTTCTTGCGGCAAACCGAGTAATGCACTGATGACCTGACCAGGTATAGGCGCCGCGAAGGCCTCAATAAAATCAATGTCATCTTGCTCAAGGAGTGGTTCGAGGAGTCGATTGACTAACTGTTCGATCATTTCGCGATGGCGAGCCACCTCAGTCTGGGTAAATGCTTTCATTACGACCAGACGAAGCTTGCGGTGATGCTCGCCGTCTTGCTCGAGCAAGTTGACTTGGACGAACCGTTCGTGGAACGGCATATCGTGCCAATTGTTGTTAATCCGCTCCTCGTGCCGGCTAGCTTCTGAAAAGAGCCGATCAGCACCGCGCCACATGCGGCTGTCCCGAGCAATTGCATCCACTTCGGTGTACCAAGGAATGAGCCAGATATTCATTGACTCGAAGTAGGTGGCTTTCGGTGCTTTTCTCATCTCGTCGTAAACCGAGTAAGGGTCTGCTGCAAAGCTTGGCGACTCAGGATCAAAGCTCACGGGGCGGGGTTCCATGTTGAGAGGAGTCCACAACTGTCTTGCCCGAAACGATAGGCCGCTCCGCACCAGTCGTAAAGATCAAAATAGGCCCGGAGCCAGCTTTGGCTGTGGTACTGTCACCCAACGGTTGATTGCCGCTTGTCGCGCTTGGTCCCGGTAAAAAAACTGTGGAAGCTAGTGTTATCGCGCTAATCATCCGCAGTGAAACGGCTTGTTTACTATTTAGACCAGATAGCGCTAGAGCTCGATCTTCCGCTATTTAGATTAAATCTTTCAAAAAGGACACTTGGGGTCGGTCGTGTGTCTGGTAAACAGTATTGATAAGAGGAGAACACTATGACGGTAGCAATCGCTAAGTCTGCCATTGATTTAGGTATCGTGATGCGAGATGCCGGGGCGATGACCCGGTTTTACGGAGAAACCTTAGGGCTCCCAAAAGAGGGCGAGATCGAAATGCCAGGGGGCGTCGTGATGCATCGCTACCAGTGCGGCGAGTCGGTGATTAAGCTTTTGGCCCCAGCGTCAACTCCTGAGGCCTCAAATCCGCCAGGCGGTCTGGGTGGCGGCACGGGTATCCGATATCTGACGATTTCGGTGTCCAATCTCGATGAGGCTGAAGCTGCGTGTAAAGCGGCAGGCAGCAACATCGTGATTAGTGGTCGTGAGATACGACCAGGAGTGCGGATCTGTATGATGGAAGATCCCGATGGCAACTGGGTCGAACTCCTGCAGCAGGGCTAATCGGCCGGAGATGAGCGGTTGCTCTTCAGCGTGGTGAGATGTGGAGTGATCTCAGTCATAACCATCACGAAAGCCTCACCCAATCTTTATTTATTGTTTAAGCGTTGGCTCTAGGATGCATGTCCATGGAACCTACTTAGCCGTGAGGGCCGGTTTTATCAGGCGCGCTGTTAATAAAGAGATGCATAGATTAAGCATGCTCAGAGCAGCTGGTCGCTAAGCGGCTGACACAGCGACTCCCAGACCCTCAATGTGAGGTTCCGATGTGGAACGGTGAGGGTTTTGATAGAGGTTCTCAGGAAAGGTCGTGAGGTTGAGAGACCCTGTTTTGCGGGCAGCCCCGAGGCGGCAAGTGACTTTGGAACGAAGGAATGGCGGGGGGTTAGATGATCGAGGAACGAAATCGGGTTGAAGGTCTTAGCGGGGGTCCGCTCTGTTGTTTGGTAGCCCTTTCAATGCTGTTGATGCCAGTCACCCTCATGGCCGAAGCGACCTGGCTGGCAGGAGACCACCATATCCATAGTAACAACAGTGTGGGGTGGGATGAGAGCGATCCGCCTAAGCCTATTTTTGGTGGTGATGCGATTTATACCATTGAAAAGAACGCACAGATGGCGCGCAAATTCGGGTTGTCTTGGATGGTGGCTACCGACCACGGCGGCCCAAACCACAGCAAGCTGAGTATGGAAAGCACTTATCCCGCGCTGCTGGCTGCGCGATTAGCCGTCCCAGAGGTCATTCAATTTATGGGCCTTGAGCTCAATACCCCGGGTGCTGATCACTCCTCAATCATCATGCCCAAGTCACCCAACGAAGCGAGACACCTTGCCGCCTATGAGTATCGATTCGATAGTCGTGAAGCCTGGCCATCCGATCCTCTGCGAAATGAAGAGGCCCGCATGATTGATGCACTCGAGTTTGCTAAGGGACTTAATCCTCAACCTGTAGTCATTGCGCATCACCCGAGTCGAAGTGCAAAAGAAGAAGGCGTGTTTGGTTTGACAACGCCCGCTGAACTGCGGCGGTGGAATGACGCAGCACCCAACATCGCAGTGGGGATGGAAGGTGCTCCTGGGCATCAAGCGGCAGAATTGCGACAGGCTGACGATCGAGGAAGATATCCCGCGTGGGTTTATGCAAGAGGCGCTTACGGGCGTGGGTACCCGACAATGGGCGGGTTTGATCAGATGACCGCAATCGTCGGTGGATTTTGGGATGCCATGCTGGGCGAAGGCCGTCGATGGTGGATCACTGCGAATTCAGATTCTCATATTCATTACACCGAGGGCGGCATCGACTTCTGGCCCGGAGAGTACTCAAAAACCTTTGTTCACGCGGAGAAGACCCACGACGGCATATTAGCGAGCTTGAGGGCAGGGAGAATGTTCGTGGTCACAGGCGATTTGATCACAACGCTGGACGTGACACTGTCAGACGGGGTGTCCTCAGCAGGGTGGGGTGAAACGCTGATGACCAAGCAGGGTTCAAAATTGACCCTTGAGATCGCCGTGACGGATCCAGAGGAGATGAACGCCGCGGGAAGAAACCCTTCGCTCAATCGGGTTGATGTCATCATGGGTGCGGTGACAGGACGGCAAGCGAACGCCGATCTCGCGCAAAATCCGTCGACCGCGGTGGTCGAGCGAGTCTCGCGAGAGGCCTTTGAGGGCCGTGATCGGCAGTACCTGATCCGAACTGAGTTAACCGCAGATGCAAACGGATACTTGCGGCTTCGTGGCACGAATACCGACTCACTTGAACCCGAGAAAGACCCACTAGGCGAGGATCCATGGTCCGACCTCTGGTTCTACAGTAATCCTGTGTTTATCGAGCTCGTCGACTAACACGCCCTCATAGCCACCTCATAGCTGGCGGGTCGAACAGGCTTTTTGTGAACAGCCCTGAGCCGCTTTTTGTAGACAGCCCTGAGCCGCTTTTTGTAGACAGCCCTGAGCCGCTTTTTGTAAACAGCCCTGAGCCGTTTTTTTGTGAACAGCCCTGAGCGACGGGAGCGCTAGAGGCGCTCCTCGTACCGGTTCCTAGCAACCAGCCTTAAAGGGGTTACAGCTTTCTGAGCACTAGACTGCCAATAGAGTAGCCTGCGCCAAAAGAACAAATGACCCCAAGATCGCCAGCCCCTAAATCTTCGTGGTGAAGATTGAAGGCAATTAGCGACCCCGCCGAGGCCGTGTTGGCATACTGGTCCAGCACCACCGGCGCCTCACCGGGATTCGGATCCCGGCCAAGCAAGCGCCGGGCGATTAGATCATTCATATTGATGTTGGCCTGGTGCAGCCACCACCGTTTGATATCGCTCACCGCTAAGCCCGCCTTCTCTACGCTCGCTTCGATATGCGCAGCAGCCATGGGGCAAACTTCTTTAAAGACCTTGCGCCCTTCCTGGTGAAAGTAGTTGTATTCGCGGTACGGGTCGTCATCGTTTGCATTCACCATATAACCGATGTTGGAGCGAATATTGTTGGAGAAGATTGTCTCCGCTTGAGTCGTGAGAATGTCATAGCAGTGGTCGCTTGAACTCGTCTCTTGTCGTTCAATGATCGTCGCTGTGGCGACATCGCCAAAAATAAAATGACTGTCTCGGTCGCGGAAGTTGTTTTGGGGAGAGGTGAGTTCTGGGTTGATGGTTAACACCGCGCGGGCTGTCCCTGCGGCGACCATCTCATAGGCTCGCTGGAGCGCGAAGGTTGCAGCAGAACAGGCAACCAACATGTCAAAGCCAAACCCCTTAATCCCGAGTGCCTCTTGAACCTCAATAGCTATGGCCGGGTAGTAGCGCTGGGTATAGGCGCAAGAAACGATGACCGCGTCGATGTCACTTGCCGTCTTATTGGCGGCTGCGAGTGCTTTCTTCGCGGCTTCAACCGCAATTTCGGCCTGATCGGATAGGTCGCCCTCATCTCTGAGTGGGATTTGAGGGGTCATTCGGGCTGGATCGAGAATGCCGTCCTTGATGTAGACATAGCGAGACCGAATACCCGAGGCTTTCTCGATGAATTCGGCCGATGAGTGAGGCTTTGCCGCTAGCTCACCCGCCTCGATTGCCGCCTGGTGTTCGGCATTGTATCGATCGGCGAAGGCGTTATAGCTAACCACTAGCTCTTCGTTGGAAATTTGATGGGGCGGCGTCCATAGACCAACGCCTGATATCACGATCTGTTGGTTGCTCATCGTTTGCTCTTTGCTGTTTGCAGGGATTCTCGGGTAGCCGCTCTTGATAAGCAAGGTCGCTTAGGTGAGGGCAGGCGAAGACTGAATAGAAACCCCGAACCATTACTCACGCCACACCTAATGGCTAGTTGCAGATTGAGGGTTGTTCCCATCGAGCGGATTTTCAATACTAAGGGATCGTCTGGATAAGTGGTGGCAAGGCGCTCGCTTTAGAGGCTTTATCCATAAGGGGGGCTTATCGATCAGTTGAGTCAGGAAAGGGATGCCTATACTCAGCCTGAGGGGGCAGAACGCGCGCCACCGGAAACCGTTTGGTCGCGCATCCGTCATCTTGGCCCGGGATTGATCGTGTCAGCGAGCATCGTCGGATCAGGTGAGATCATATTAACCGCTAGCCTCGGCGCGGCGGTCGGCTTCGGAATGCTCTGGTGGGTGCTTTTATCGTGTTGGAGCAAGTCTATTGTCCAGGCCGAGTTGACCCGGTATGTGGTCGTTAGCGGTGATACCTACATTAGGGCATTGAATCGTATCCCGGGGCGGTTGCCCGGGCCCAAAGGCCCTGTGGCCTGGCCTGTTTTCGTTGGCCTACTTGCCTTTATCCCTGGACTCACTGGCCTCGGTGGGTTGATGGGCGGCGCAGCGCTCGCTGTTGTGTTGATTTTCCCCGAATTGTCCAGCGCTTGGGTGGTCGCGGGGCTCGCCCTGCTGATTGCGATTTTGTTGAGCACGGGTCGCTACCGGAGGCTTGAACAAGTGCTCATTCCTCTGGTCTTTATCTTCACGCTGACAACGCTCGTGTGCTTGGGCTTGATGCAGTCCACCGACCGCGCAGTGACCATGAGTGATATTGCAAGCGGATTGCAGTTTGAATTTGACCCCACCTTTGCAGTACTGGCGCTCGCGGTTTACGGATACACCGGCGTCAATTCGGCTGAAATATCAGCCTACACCTACTGGTGCATTGAGAAGGGGTATCCCGCAAGAGTAGGTAAGCCAAGCGCGGGTGACGACTATGTCGGCCGCGCCCAAGGATGGCTATCGGTGCTTCATCTTGATGTTCGCTTGACGCTCCTCTTGATTACGATTGCCACACTGCCTTTCTACTGCCTCGGCGCTGGTGTACTCCATCCAGCCGGCGAAGTCCCGTCTGGCACGGAGACCATCTCGGTCCTCAGTCAAATGTTTACGGAAACCATTGGGCCGGGGGCGTTTTGGCTCTTTGCTCTCGGGGCCTTTTGTATCTTGTTCTCGAGTTCCGTGTCAGGTGTCGCAGCGGGCGCACGATATATCCCCGACTACTTAATGGAGCTCGGGTTCCTAGATCGGGACCGTCTTGATGTGCGCAAAAAAATCATCCGCACCTATGGTCTTCTCGTGCCTTTTGTTGGGCTAGCGTTTTACTTAGGTTTTCAGCAGCCCGTGTTGATGGTGACCATTGCGGCTTGCTTCGGTGCGCTCATGCTGCCCTTGCAATGTTTTATGGCGATTTACTTGGGCGAGCGAACCCTGCCTGCCGAGTTAAAGCCAGGGCTGGTCGCTAAGACCTTCCTGCGCTTAACGTTTTTGTTTCAACTTCTGATGGCAGGGCTCGTGATTTATTTTGTTGCGCTGTAGTGGATCAGTGTGACGGGTATCTTTATTGCTGAGTGAGTAATCGCCGATAACAGAGGCAGTGGCGATTAGCATGCATGAAAGTTTGTAGTGTTATTGGTGGGTAAGAGGAGTAGCAGGTGCAGGTAAAGAATCAGTTATATCCCAGTAGTCCCGAGCAGATGGCGTCGATGCTCGAGCCTGGGCCAGAGGGACCGATCATCATGGTGAACTTGCTCAAGTTTCGTGATCGAGCGGTGTACAAAGACGGCCGTGAAACCGATTTGTCGGGTCGTGAGGCGTACGAGATCTATGGGCAGGCGGTGTCTCAGTACATTACGGAATTCGGGGGGCGAATTCTTTTTGCTGGAGATGTCACGCATCTCACCATCGGCGAAGTCGATGATTTGTGGGATGAGGTCGCCCTCGCTGAGTACCCGAACCGTGCTGCGATGGTCGCAATGAGTACGTCCGAGGCGTTCGCGCCGCTAGCGGCTCACCGGGAAGCAGGGCTGCTTGGCCAACTGAACATCGAAACCGTTCGAAGCGCTGGTATTCCTCTATCAGCGAGTTAGTCGGCGAGTTAGTCAGCAAGTTAGTCCGCTCGGGTATAGAAGCGCTGATCACGTCGCTCTAGCGTCAACCCCACTGGCGCATCCAAAAGCGCCGCGAGACTGGGCGCTGAAAACAAAGGGGCCGCTGTAGCGCGGTCGTGAGGGTTAATCTCAGCCCAATGCAGCTGGAAACGTTGTGCTAGCCAAACGGCATAGACCTGAGCGCGATGGGCGGGGTGGTGCTCGCCGTTAACCGTGATAGCTTGTGGTGAAAGCAGTGGCTGGTCGTGTTCGCTATCGATGACCTCGCCAGCTCGAACCGCACCGTTTTCGCACGCGCTGGCAAAGGCATGGAGATGACAAACCATGGGCGCCGCGAATTCATCGGCTAGCCATTTAAGAATGATCATGGCGGTGTCTGGAATTGCATCATCAGCTGGATAGGCGATCGCTCGATCGAACCATTCGGGAGACTGAATCTCTGGCGTGAGCATGTGCTCAACCCACCGAAGCGTTCGCGGGCCGTGGAGCTGAAGTTGCCTAAGCCCTGCTGGGTCACGCCCCATGTGCGCATGAAGCGCGCCCATGATGGAGTAGTCTGCCTGGGATGGATGACCCCCGAGCAAATAAGGGTGATCGATAAAGTGTGCTTCTAGCCGGTCCAAGAGTGCGATGTATTGTCCATCGAGCGCTTGTTGAACGTCAGGCGTCATTGCTGGCAAGCCATAACTGGTCATTCGGTCTGCGATCAACTGGCCGTATTTCATTAACGCTTGGTCATCGCCTTGCGGTTGGAAGGTTCGTCCAAAATCTCGAGTAATGAAAGAGATGTTTTCCTCGAAGAGCCAACGATGCTTCCAGGCGAGCGTGATCAATCCCTCGCTGCCGAGGAGTTCCATGAGATGAACGAAGAGCCGTTGACAGGGAGTGCTCGGATGAGCGGGTACGTCGGGAAACACCTTCTCGAGCGCATCGACAATTGCAACGCTGTCCTGAATGACTTCGCCATCGGGTGCAAGGATTTGGGGAATACGGTGATTGCCTGACGTGGGACGCACCACTTCACGAAAGGTTGGATCGCTCGGCAACCGTTCTGCGAAGGGGATGCCCTTTTTCCTTAGGTAGCACCGAACCTTGGCCGTGTAGTAAGAAGCATAAGCGCCATATAGCAAATAGGGTTGGTCTGGCATGGAAGGCCTTCTTAATCAGTGATGGTTAGGGGCGGCTGGCGCGAACAAGACGAGCGATGAACACCATCAACGCAAGCAGGCTCGCGGTGAGCATTAGCGCGAGGATCGTGTCGCCAAATCGTGTTTTGATGCCGTAACCAATGAGCGTGCGCGTGCGGCTATAGCCCTCGGGTAAGGGGAGCACATTGTTCTGCTCGGTAAAGCGCTCATAATCTGCCAGCATGGTGCGAAATCGTTCAGGTTCTAGCTCAGCTAAATCATTCGTCTCGCCAGGGTCGGTGGCAATGTTGTAAAGGTGCCACTGCCCATCTCCCAGAGGGGGCTGGCTTTGATGGAGCTTGAAGTCGCCTTTGAACAGCGCCCGGTTTCCCGCAAGTTCATAGCCAACGAATTCATCCTCCTCGTATATCCTCGCTTCAGGGTCAGCGAGAAGGGACAAGAGGTTTTTCCCCGTCATGGGCAGGATAGGCCGGCCGGCGAAGCGCTCTTTTGGGTGTGACACGCCCGCTGCCGACAAAATGGTAGCCGCGATGTCAGTCGCCCAGGCGAACGCATGCGTGATCTCATCCTTTGCCTGAACCATCGGTCCAGAAATAATCAGCGGCACGCGCATGCCGCCTTCCCCTGCGTGGAACTTGTATTCGGCGAGCGGGCTCGTGGCGGCGCTAGCAAAACTAGGGCTAATGGTATTAAAACTGCCCTGGGTCCCTAGTGTGGACTCATCGATCGAGTAGCCCTGACGAGATAAAGACCAGCGATTGCCGGCGGTATCTTGCTTGGGCGCGCCGCTCGCTTCAGCTCCATTATCTGATGTAAAAATGAACAGTGTGTTGGCAAGCTCGCCGCGCTCAGCAAGAAAATGTTGGAGACGACCAATCTCAGCATCCATCGCGCTGACCATCCCTGCATAAACTGCCATTCGCTTCGCTTCATACTGCTGCTCTGCTGGACTTAACGCGTCCCAATCATCGGTGCTGCTCATTTCTCGGCGGGCAGCGCCTTGCGGGACCATACCCAAATCCATGGCGGTTTCATGGCGAGCCGCGCGAATCTTGTGCCATCCAGTGAGGTAGGTCTCCTCATAGGGAGCGGTGTATTCCTCGGGCGCTTGCACGGGAATATGAACGGCTTGAAAGGGCAGGTAAGCGAAGAAAGGAGCGCCATCGCCGAGCTCGCTGTCGATGAATGAGATCATCTTGTCGACGAGGTAGGACGAGGAATAAACCCCGCTGGGCCTACGGACGAGTTCACCACTCTCAGTCCAGGTGGCGTCCTCATAGATAGGGATATACGTCTTGTGTTCCCAGTTATCTGCGCCCGACTCCATCAGCGCAAGCGTCTTTTCGAACCCCCTTGAATAGGGGCGCTGGTGAGGGTCGCTACCGAGGTGCCATTTGCCGCTCAAGTAGGTGTGATAACCAGATGCCTCTAGCAGGCTTGCAATCGTCACCACCCGCTCGCTAAGCGTCCCTAAATGTTCGTTGGTCGCTCGATGCGCTGCGGGCACCATCTCCGGGATCGTTGGAACCCCCGCTAAGTGATTCGATACTCCGGTTAGCATCATCGCTCGAGAAGGCGCGCAATTGGCCGCAGTGTGAAAGTTAGAAAATCGGACGCCATCAGCCGCGAGCCGGTCAAGCACCGGGGTTTTGATCTCGCTGCCATAGGACGCTAAATCGCTGAAGCCAAGATCATCGGCCAGAATGAAAACGATGTTGGGTCGCTCGCTCGTTCCTTGACTCGCGCTACCGAGAGCAGCGCCTCGCGTATCCGGCGCTGTCGTTTCAAGCGTTGCCGCAAGTGTGTCCTCATGGGCTGCATCAAGCCCTACTATCGGTTCAGCAAAGGTTAGTCCGCTGAAGACACATATAGCGGCGGCCGTCACCAAAAAAGTTAAGCGGCCGGTCAACGGTAGGTCCACTGACAAGGTCACTTCATCCGTCGATAAGCAATGAGCAACATTGAAGTGATGATCAGTTCAATGGCGATTTGGGCGGTTGCAAAGTTTGCGTCGTGCACCAGCCAAGCGAGTGTTCGGCCGAGGGCTGCGAACATGCAGAGCATCATGGTGGGTACCAGCCAGGTTCGGTTCTGTGTAATCAGTGCGGCGATCCCGCACAGCGACCCGGTGAGGAAAAAACTGGCAATGTCCGCTACTTGGGAAGAGCGGCCCAGACCTTGCCCCAGATCGAATCCGAACTCCGGTGCTACAGCCGCGGGTTCGATGAGCCAGCGAAGTCCGATGAGCAGAAAGAGAAGGGTCGGCAACAGAATCAATATGGGGTTGAGATAACGCATGTGAGGGCTCCTGCCTGTGATGGGTTGTGGCTGCTACTTCTCCTGACCCGCCGTGCTCCGAATCAGGTCGATGTTGGCTTCTAACTACTGGACCGTTTCCGATATTGGATCTGGCCTTGCCTTCTTGGCCACCGGTTTAGTCACGGGTGAGTGGTGGTCATGTGATGGACTCGGTGTCGCTTGAAGGTTTGATGGTGAACATGCCCTCAATCGCATCAATCAGCTGGTTGACGAACTTCAGCGCTGCTTTACCTCGAAACGCATTCGGCTGCCGCGCATGGTGGCCCATCATGGTTGAGCCCATGCGGATGGCGATATCCAAGCGTTGTCGAAACGTGTCATCGTCTAAATGACTTAGGGCCGCCCGAAGGAGTGACCCGAGTTGCTCTCCGCTCTCGCCGCCGCCGCCGAACTGATTTGCGATTTCGATCGCAGAAAACGGGGTTTTCGCGAGTTCTTGGGAGAAGGTTGCTATGTAAAGGCGTCGCGACTTGGATTCCTTGGCGAGCATGAATTCCGGTAGAACCATCAACGAGCAGAGTTCGCGGATCGTCGGAGGGGTCCTTTTCTGGAGGAGCGCATTCAGCATCTCTCCCCGGTTTTCTCGAGCTTCGAGCCAGCGACGCTCGTTAATTGCGCTGACGAGGCCTTGCAAGTTACCAAAGTGGTACTGGAGCGCCGATTCGTTTTTCTGGCCTGCGCGTTTGACTATTTCTCGCAGTGGCACTGCGTAGCTATCGTGCTCGGCAATCAGGCTTTCGGCTGCATCCATTAGCGCCTTGCGCGTTGCTTCGCCTCTGGATCGTCTGGCGTCGGTTAAAGTGACAGTCATGGCTACACTATAGAAAAATCAATGGGTGCGTTCTACTGCGGAGCGCACCACCGGAGCTTGCTTGTACTTCGAGTGATGAGTCGCTCTCGATGTACTCATGGTTAAACCTGGACTCATGATGGCCGCCAAGTCTCAATTGATCTATTAATGATAAGCATTAATAATGGCGGAGGCGAATGTGCGGTTAATAGGTATTAAACACTCGATATCGAACCTTAGGGCCAACCGTCATCATGACGGACAATGTTGGGGCGAAAACCCGAAGTCAGAGAGGCCCGAGTAAGGCCCAAGGAAAGAAAGGAAAGCACAGTGATGAAGAAAGTGTTAGTTGCAGGCGCAATTGCGCTCGCTTTGTATCTGCTGGCGATGGGAGCGCTTCGTAGTGAGCGGGTCCAAGACGCATTGCTGGCCCGAGCAGTGACTGCCCTTGCCGGTTCTCAGCCCGCTTCGGCAACTGCTGATTCTCTTCGGGTCTTCATTTGCGGCAGTGCGTCACCACTTGGGATGACTGATCAGGCTCAAGCTTGTATCGCGGTGGTAACAGACGAGCACTTTTATCTCTTCGATGTAGGCGCTGGGTCGAACCGAAATCTAGCTCGAGCCAGCCTGCCGATGTTCCGTCTCGACGGTATTTTCCTGACCCACTTCCATTCTGACCATATCAGTGAGATCTATGAAGCAAACCTTAGTTCTTGGGTTCAGGGCAGACCACAGCCATTGAAAGTGTTCGGTGGTGAGGGAATCGCGGAGCTGGTTTCCGGTGTAAACGCGACTTATGCGTTTGATCGCGAGCATCGTATCGAGCACCACGGCGAGGCGTTACTGCGTCCTGATCTCGGCATCCTTAAGCCAGAATTGGTGACTGCCACAACGGTTATTGAGGATGGCGACTTGCGAATATTGGCGTATCAGGCCTCGCACCCTCCTGTCGATCCCTCGCTTGGATTTCGTGTCGAGTACCGTGGCCGTAGCGTCGTTATTTCCGGTGACAGCAACGTGACCGACGCCACGTTGAGTATCAGCGGTGGAGCCGATTTGTTGCTGCACGACGCTCTATCCGTGCCTGCTGTGACAAGCATGTCTGAGGGATTCGCTGCCGAGGGTCGAGCGCGGATCTCAAAAATTATGGCTGACGTCGTGGAATATCATGCCTCGCTCGAGTCGATTATTGAGCTGGGTAGTCAGACCGATATCGGTATGGTTGCCTACTACCACTTGGTGCCCAATGCTTCGAACGCACTGTTCACGCGCTTCTTTGAGCGAGACCTTCCTGACAACTACCTGATCGCGACAGACAGGATGTGGTTTGACATGCCCGTGGGATCAAAGGGCATCGAGGTCGTCGAGCCATAAACCCTCAGTCCTTATTCCTAGGCTAGAGCTGGGTTGTGGATCGCCCTAGTGATCGAGGGCTAGCGTGACGATGACTTGTCTTGGCCGTTCACCACCATAGGGTCTGCGCCCATGCATCATTCGGTGATTATCAATCAATGCGATGTCGCCGTCTTGCCAAGCAAGGTCGACGGTGTGCCGTGATGCAATATCCACAATGGTTTCGAGCGCGGTTTGCTCAATCGGGGAGCCATCACCAAAGGTGAGATTTGGCTTACCTGAAGCGCTATTGCGCCAGCCTAGGTGTACGGCAATGACCTGATTGAAAAAAGAAACCTCTCCGTTCGGAAGCTGCTTGGTTGCTGGGAGGCGTGGAGTCGTTGTTACGAGTGAGTCGTCTTGTTGCCAAAGAAAGGTGTAACCCATTTGGGTCAGGCGCGCTTCTGCTTCCCTCTTTGTTTGAACGCTGAGCGTGCTTTGCCAGCTGCGGCCTTGTCCGGATGCGTGATCATTGTCAGCCGGCATAGTGGTGGTGTACTTCAATCCGCGCTGATCAAATGCCTGAAATAGAGCGGGGTGCTCCTCTCTTAAATCCCTTGTGACGTAGTCACTCCTGCAAAGGGGTGTCGCGCCGCCCGATTCCGAGGCCGAGAGACAACAAAAAAACAGTTTGTCCGGCGGCGTGGGCGTCTGAGCCATTTCATGGTGCAAAAAGATTTCAACCTCTTTGGGCGCCTCGTTGGCGGTGAAGACGCGTGGCGTGAGGTTAATCCGCACTGCGTTCGACAAGGAGGCTTGGTAGCTAAAGTCTCGATAACCAAACTGGTAGGAGAACCGATCAAACGCTTCGGCGGATTGGATACCAAGGCCTCGAAAGAGGATTGCTCCCTCTTCGGCAAGTTGGGCTTTAATCTGCGACCGTTCAGTGGCTCCACTGTCTGGGTTTGCGCCTTCTAGGAGCGCCGCGGTATCACCTTTGTAGAGAAAGGGCATGGCCATCAGTCGTAGATTGGGTGCAGCGTGTTAAATGCGTCGAGGCAGAAATGGCCTGGATCATTAAAGCGTCGATTCTGATTCAACGCATCGATTGCGGCCATGTTGTCGCTCGTGAGGGTGAAGGAAAGGCTCGCGAGATTCTCCTGCATTCGCTCCGAATTAACACTTTTAACGACAGCGTGGGTTCCTCGCTGACTCGCCCACCGCAACGCCACCTGAGCGGGCGTCATGTTGTGCTCAGCTGCGATGGCCTGGATCACTTTGTTTTCTAGTAGCGTCTCCTCTGATGTGGCCATGTCGAGCTCAAGATACGAGCTAGCGCCGAGGGGCGAAAATGCAGTAACAACCAGTCCGTAGTGCTTAGCTAGAGCCACCAGGCGGTTTTGATTGAGATAAGGGTGCGCCTCAATTTGGAGCATCTGAGGCGGCGCCTCGCAATATCGCATGAGATCGTGAAGGAGGCCCGTGTTGTAGTTGCATACACCGATATGGCGAACGCGGTCGGTTTGATTGAGGGACTCCATGGCCGCCCAGGTCTTATGAAGTGGGACCATCGCGGGTCGCATGCTGGGATTAGTGTCGTCGGGGTCAAAAAACCACTCCGGTGGATAGCGAGTCTCAAACGGGACGAACTCGAGCGCGATGGGGAAGTGAATCAGGTAAAGATCGAGATAATCGAGTTGCAAATCCGACAGCGTGCGATCAAGGGCAAGCGGCACATGCTCTGGTGCATGATAGGTATTCCAGAGCTTAGAGGTTATCCAAAGGTCTTCGCGAGAGACGAGCCCATCGGCGATTGCCTGCTGAATGCCGTCGCCAACTTCCCCTTCGTTACCGTAGTCACTGGCGGAGTCGAAATGTCTGAACCCTGCTTCTATGGCCTTATAAACGGTTTCCGCGGTGGACTGCTTGGGAATTTTCCAGAGGCCAAAGCCAAGGGTTGGTAGTTGATCAAGATCGATCATCGAGACGTTATCTCCTTATCTGTCTTGGACTTTTGGATGTAGCTGGAAGCTCGGCGAAAAATGGCTAGGCGCGTAAATATGAATACTGAATGACAGAGCACCGCACCTCAAGTAACCGGCGACGAAAGCGCTTCAAACGATCTCCCCAATCGCCCTTTGACCCGGTATGATGCCGCTCCCGTCGGACCCTAGGTAGATTTTCGTGAAGCCTTTGTACGCACTGAGCGCTATTTTGATGAGCGGTTATGCCGCTGTCTTTACGCTACTCGCTGAAATGCGCGCCAGTTTTGGTTTCTCCGAGACTGCCATCGGCGCAATCGCTGGGTCCGCGTTTTTGGCAGGGTTTCTCGCGCAGCTGCTGCTATCTAGGCGCGCTGACCTTGGCCAAGGCGGGTTAATGATGCGATTTGGCTTGGTTGCCAGCATCGTTGGCGCAGCCTGGATGTGTGTGGCCGAGTCCTTTTTTGGTTGGCTTATGGCCCGCATGCTGCTCGGCTTTGGCGCAGGTGCGGTTCGCCCAGCGATGCGGCGGTTAGCCTTTGTCGTTGAGCCTGGCAGGGCCGGCGAAATGCTAGGGAAGCTGGCCGCTTGGGATATGGTTGGTTTCCTTATCGGACCCATTATGGCGTCCATCCTGCTCGAAGTCGGTGGACTTAGGCTGCCGTTTATCGTGTTAACTGTAATGCTCATTCTCGTGTTTCCTTTCGTGGCTCGGGTCGAGGTGCCTGGCAGTACTGAGCCGATGAAGAACCCCATGCGAACGCTGATTCGACGTCCAGAGATGCAGGCTTGCCTAGCGCTTGGTGCGGCGTTTTATTTGGCGATAGGCGTGTTTGATGCTATCTGGGCGCTCTTCGTGACCGACCTAGGTGCAGGCCCCATTTATATCGGAATTACGATGAGCCTTTTTACGCTGCCGATGATTTTTGTCGCGCCACTGGCTGGGCGCTGGGTGGCCAATCGGCATCTTTTGCATACTCTGATGATGACGCTCGGTTTAGCCGGACTCATGATCGTAAGTTATGGCTTTATCGGCTCGCTCACCTGGATTTTGATACCCATGCTGGTCCACGCAGTGGTTGATGCGGTGAGCATGCCGGCTAGTCAGTTAGCGGTGGGAACCGCAAGCGGGGAGAGTGCTATTGCAGCCGGGCAGGGGCTGTTTGGTGCGACGGGTCTAATCATTGCGGCGATTTCTAGCGTCGGCGGCGGCTATGTCTATCAAGAATGGGGGATGACCGTAGTTTGGCCGATGGTCACGCTCCTGATGGCGGTGTGTCTTGCCTTTGCCTACCTTCGAGGTAAACACGGTGAGTGGCAAGTCAAAGGTGAGCCGGCTCCTGAGTGAGAGCAAACAGCGCCGCGGCATTTCATGGTGCCGCGCAATACGGTCATCCCGAACAGCAACGAACAACGAAAGCCATCCAA
>Ga0255780_10000504_pt1 | contig 37323 bp, 44 predicted proteins | sample 071ome_32_FD_179978 | JGI IMG/M metagenome (GOLD analysis project Ga0255780, IMG submission 179978) | Coastal salt marsh microbial communities from the Groves Creek Marsh, Skidaway Island, Georgia - 071405AT metaG (version 2) | ecosystem: Environmental > Aquatic > Marine > Intertidal zone >... | reverse complement strand
TTATCTAAAAACTGATATACTGCAACCACCGGCATTTGTTCGGCTGGTGGTAAATTTAATAATTCTATATAAGATGGTAACTTTACGACTTCAGGTTGATCTGCACATATTAATTGCTGTGCATAAAACTTTCTTACACCTGTATAAACATCTCTTCCAAATCCTTCTGAATATTTACCTTCACCGTATTCGCATTGACCAGGATTTTCATTCCATTGCGGAATGGATGCGCAACCTGTAATAAGAAGTAATAGACTAACTGCCGTCAGGATTCGAGTCATCAGTTCCCCCGCCGAAGTTTCCACTACCAATAGGTATTTCAATCACGGTCGTTGTCCCATCTTCCCCGACAATCGTCATCTTAATATATTCAGTACCATCTGTGTTTGTAATTACTTCATATGTTACTGTTGATCCTTCCAATACAAAGGATCCATACCTTACAGGATTATCATTAGAGAACATATTGTCTACTAACTGTTTTGCTAATTGAGCATAAATCCTGCTTTCAAGATTTCTTATAAACTTTGCTAAAATTGTATTATCTGCTTCTCGTTCTGCTGCCTTTCTTGCAGCTTCCATTGCATCTTCAATTTGTTTCTTTCTACTAAATTCTTGGTTCTCAATAGTTAAATAATGAGCACCAGTTCCAATTCCACTAAAAGATGGATTTTTAAATTTTTGTACTATAGGTTCACCGTATGCCTTGCCTGCTGCAAGTAAAAGATATGTAATAAGTATTATCCAACCAATAGTAAGCAAACCTTTATCATTTGTTTCCATTCTGTTCTTCACCTTTCTTTTTTAATTCCTCGACTTCTCTGTACTTTAATACTACATCTACCTTTTGCTGTAAACGAATAAGGTCTTGATCTAACATTCTCATACGGTCAATTAATCTTATAAGTGCCATATGCTGTTTATCAATTTGAGGCTGCAGCTTCTCATTTATATAATTCCAAATCCAATAAACAAAATAACCTAAACCTACAACCATCACGACAGGAAATCCATATTCCTGTACTAAATTTGCTATATCCATTTTAATCTCTTCTTACGTCGACCTTTCCGTCTTCAACAAAATTTTCAGAACGAGCAACTCGTTCAATATCAGGATTTAAACCTAATGCACTACTAACTAAAAGATCTATTTTAATCATCTCATTTGACATGGTTCTTGCTCTATTTTCAAGGCTTTCACAAAACATGGTTAATGTACCGATACTATCCACAATGCCGTCAAATATTTGCCTTATGATAACAAATATAAAAAAGCCCATTATCATAGCACCGGCAATAGGCAAGCCAACCTCAGATATTAGCTTGAATATTTCTTCCATACCGTTATTTATACAAACTGTCCATACTGGATGAAATTATTGGTCCTCTGTAGCATCATTCTGGAGGACTCTGGACATACTGACGATTATTACCATTGGAGAGAAATTGGCTTGCCAGAGGGAGAATCTGGAGGAATAAAAACGTCAGTTTTAGAACAAAAAGTACTAAACAAAATTCCCAATAAAATCAATAACTTATACTCGTAAGGTATAAGTGTTTGATTTATAAAGGAAAAAAGTTTTCCATGGACTATTGACTTTACCAGCAATAGTGTATATAATTATACTATAAATTGAGGAAACAGGAATACCAATTGCGTCGAATCGAAATGGCTAAAAGGATCGTATTGCCATCGCGAATACCGGAAGGTAAACGTATCGGCAGTTTTCGTGGAATGGATGTATACGTTGAAGGTGATATTGGTCAGGATGATTGGTTTTGCGTATATGTATATCGCAGGCTGAAATCCAAAAATACCAAATCTCGTCAAACTATCGCCGAACTGACATTGTCTGACGATTATTGTAAAGGCGCTTATCATGTAGATCTGATGCGGATTGACCATCGGTATCAGGGACATGGTATTGCACCAATGCTGTACCGATACCTGATGAAAAAATTAGGTATTATCCTCCAGGCTGGTACCATGCAATCTGGAGGAGGTCGTCGGTTATGGGCTGAATTGGCCAAGATGAAAGATATCATGGTATATGCTTCCTACAAGCGTAAACATGAAGCTCACGTTATTGAGCTTGAAAAGGAAGACGAAGAACTGCATCTTGATGGTATTCGTCTTTACGATGGCCGACCGATCTATACCTTTGCTACTTACTGCAATGATCGGTTGGAAAACGGAGAAAAAAGTTTAGGAAAATTTTAAAAAAACTATTGACATTCTCTGAACTATGTGTTATAATTATTGTATAAATTGAAATGGAAAAGGAAATTATATTATGTTAACTAAATCTGAAATCGCACAAATCAATACTCTGTTCTCCAAAATGGAAGGCGGAGATTTTCGAACTGTTGCTGCTTTGTTTAAGCAAGCACAAACCAATGTTGCTACCATGGCAACAGGAAACTTCTCGAAAGGAGACTCTGTATATTTTATAAGTAGGTCTGGTGAAAAGATCTCAGGAGTTGTCGAGAAGGTCATGCAAAAGAACATTAAGGTTTCAACCGACCAAGGTATTTGGAGGGTTGCTGCAACCTTGCTAAAGGCTTCATAGGACGTTCTGTCCACCTAGGAGAGCCTGTCGTCTGATGGGCTTTTCTTTTTCTACCGCCTCGGTGGTGAAATAGGTAAACACAAGGGACTTAAAATCCCTCGCCTTCGGGCTTGTCGGTTCGATTCCGACTCGAGGCACCAATTCAAAAACTATTCTAACAGAGATTAAGTATGAATAGTAAAATTGTGGAAATGCTAACACGGTTAGCAATTGACAATCCTGGCATTAGGAATAAGCAATTTAAATTCGGTGCTGGTATTGTATATAAAAACAATTTGGTTTCTACTGGTGTCAATAGTTACAAGACACATCCTCTTATGGCACAGTGGGGACAAAATCAAGATAGCATTTGTTTGCATGCAGAAATTGATGCAATCAAAAATGCACTAAGGTTAATCACGCCTAGTCAATTAACAAAATGTGATATGTATGTTGTAAGGGTAAAGCGTCCTTGGTCTAATTCCAAGAATTGGGTATATGGACTTGCTAAACCTTGTAAAGGCTGCCGACGAGCAATAGTAAATTTTGGTTTGAAGAATGTATATTATACTACTGATTATCATTGGGACTGTAGCTCAGAGGTTAGAGCATCCGTCTTATAAGCGGGAGGTCGGTGGTTCAATTCCACCCAGTCCTACCAATATATTGTTAAAGGTTAAATAATGTTTGATGTAAAATTAGCAACAGACAAACCGTATGTTACACTAATATGTAATCCATACGAAGATAAAAGTTCAATCAATACACGAATAACGATTGATGTAATGGAAAAAGATTTGAGTCGTGATGATATGGTTGGAGTGTTAGAAACTTTTATGAAAGCAATGGGCTATCATTTTTCTCCAGGAGAACATTTAGGATATGAGTATGAAAACAGAGAATCACCCTGAAGGTACTAATACGGAAATTAATTTGAGCCGTAATTTAGCTAGTGCCATTTACTGGGCAGTTGAAGAATATATGGAACAACTGCCTGATGGTGTTATGAAGGCGTATCTTGAATTGCGTGACCACTATATTGAAAAAGGATTGGTGAATTCGTAATGACTAAATATATAGTTAGACTTGAAGAGGACCCAAAGACTGGAGAACTGATTCTACCTATTCCTGATGAACTATTAGTGCAAGTGGGTTGGGGCGAAGATGATGAGTTAATTTGGGAAGAAACTCTATTGTGTGAAGAACACGGAGAGTATCATGGTTATACTTTAAGGAAGAAGCATGAGCATGATGAAGAAGTGTAAATATTGCGGTAAACAGTTTAAGGTTGTTATCGACTGTCCTACTGTGCTTTGGTGTAGTTCTAAATGTGCAGAGGCTGACAATGAGTGAGCAAAACTATTTCCCTGATAACTGGGTTGTTGTAAAAATCAAAGATGGTAAACTTGACCGTGGATTTTATAAAGTATTAGCAGGATGGTCAGGCGGTTATCTTTCAGGTGATAGTTGGCGTATGAACAGTGGTATCACCAAAGTAACCGAAGAAGGCGACCATTTGAAGTTTTGGGGTGAGTCAGGTAGTTGCTATATATGCCATAAAAAAACCTATGGTCTACGTATGAACAACGCTGGTGTATGGAACCAAATGAAAGGTATGGAAGGATTTGAAGATCAATTTGTATTATTGCCTGAAGATACTAATTGGATGGAGATCGAGTGGTGAACCAAGCCATACTAGCACAAGCGAGACGTTTATATCACCATGTGGTCAATGGCGGTAAGTTGAAACCTGAAGATGTTTCTTACATGGTATCTGCTCTAGAGGAAGCCTATACAGACGAACAATCACTTCATGACGAGTTGATGAAACTTGGGTGGATTCCTCCTAAAAAAGAGGTGAATGATGAAAGCAGAACTTGAAATTGATATGTATACTGATGTAGAGCCTGCCGGCATTAAGCGGACATTGTTTATAGGTGAAGGTTCGTGTGAACCAAACTTTCAAGATGTTGAAAGTTGGGAAGAGATTGTTGAACGCACTATTGGATACTACCGCATTCCTATTTATAACGACACTATCGCACCGGGTGATGCAGAAGAACTTGAAAAAATAGTTGCTGGTTTAGAACATGCTATAGCATTATTTAGAGAGAAAATAGAACAGCACAAAGCTTAAATATATATCTATTGACATTCGTTGTGAATTGGTATATAATTGTATTTACTTTGGAGGAATTATGAATTATTCTCTACTTAAAAGTATTGTGTCCAACATTAAAGGCGTTGGATTAAACGAAGCCTATATCAGTATTGAGTCCTGGTTGGCTCCAGCTGTTATGTCCTATGCAAGTATGCTAGGATGGTATAGTAGCTTTGTTTATTGGAATTATCCTGAAGGATTGTATATTGGAACTGAAAAAGAACCAAAAGATCTCACAGTAATTTCTTTAAAATTTTAGTTGACATTTAGTTAAACTTGTGATATAATATACAGTATGAATTTGTTTATTTTAGACGAAGACCCTGTTATCGCTGCTCAATCACAGTGCGATAAACATGTTGTTAAGATGATTGTTGAATCTGCACAAATGCTTTCAACAACTCATCGTATGATTGATGGTTATGAAACAAGAAAGCCATCTAAGTCTGGTAAAACAATGGTAAAATATTTTGAACTGCCTGGTGAAAAAGAAGATATTCTATACAAGGCATGTCATCACAATCATCCATGTACTATATGGACAAGAGAAAATACCGCCAACTACAATTGGCACTATAAACACTTTATTGCGTTGTGTGATGAATATACTCATAGGTATAAAAAAGTACATGCAACCGATACAAAACTAAGACAAGCATTAAAAACTCCGCCTACAAATATGAGTAGGTCAAATAAAAGAACACCATTCAAACTTGCGATGAAATCAAATCCAGAATGCATGTTTGAAGATGCGGTAAAATCTTACCGTGCATTTTATCATACAAAGCAAACACGCTTTAGTATGACTTGGTCAAATCGAGATATTCCTGAATGGTGGAATGCAACAGAAGTTGCCTAAATTATAATTAGTAATATAAGGAGAAATTTTAATGTCACCATTAGCAGAACAGCTACTTCATGACGCGAGGAAAAAGTTTATTGATAAAGATGACCTTTTAATTGCTTGTCTTAAAAATATGACTGAAGATCAGTTGTATGAAATGGCAATTGAATACGGATTTATTGTGACTGAAGATGAAGACGCAATTCCTCACATTGATAATCTTGATGATGATGATTCACGAACAGTACAAGATAAAATTATTGATGCCGTATTAGCAAGACATGGAGAATAACATGGATTATTGGATGTTTTGGGTTACTGCAGCTATCTTTACTGTATTAGGTTATTATTTTGGAAAAAACGAACCTGTATCATTAGAACATTCTAAAAAAATAACCAAAGAAACAATAGATACCTTAATTGATATGGGATTTATTAAAACATCCGGTACTGGTGACGATATTAAAATGCTAAAATATTATGAGGATGAATAAGTGGAAATTTCGGCAACCTCTCCAGTATCATATACAAACTATTTTCCAAAAATAGAGTATGATACTCGCACAGTTAAAACAACTATTAAAATAAACGACGACAAGCAACAAGAAACCGTTTGGACATACGACAAGTATGGTCGTTTACAATCTACAGTAATTCATACGCGTTCTATAGCAGAAGTATGATTACAGATTTCACGTTATTTAATGTTCATATAATTAATACCCAGACAATGGAATTCATTGACCAAGGTATAATGAGAGCAAGACATGCAATGAATCTTGTAAAAAAGATGGATGCTCAAGGAGTACCTTGCATTGTTGAAGCAATTGATTCTAGAATAGATCATGATGCTGCTGCTTTTATGGAATATATGTACTCTAAAAATAATTAAACTTTTTTCATAAAAACTATTGACATTCATAAAGAACTATAGTATAATAGTTGTATATTGAGGGAAAGGCCCCACCGCGAAAGAGAAAATAGAATTCGCGATTCTATGATCCGGTGAGTAGATACCTTGAGTCGAGAAGAGGACTTTATCAATCCAAAGGCTCATAACAATAGGTCAAATAACCAGCCTCAGGTTCGCCTGAGACCGAGGAATCGGTTAAACACATGGTTAAATTGCGAATCAATAGAGCGGGTAGGAAACCCTGTCCGAGCATGAAGAAACGCTCGATGCTATAGTCGGCTAGGAGCCGCGTACTGAGAACGAGATAGGTTTAGGTCGCAACCTAAACAACACAGAACGGCAGTTCAGGATCTTTCTCCTTTAGGTATAGAGGTAGTTTGCTACCTTCGAGACTGGAGTTAACAAGTATCAGGTAAGTCCGAGACAGGTACCCGCGAATTTCTAAGTTTTTTAGATTGGAATATTACGATTAACAATTCCACATTATTTAACGAATTGCGTTAACACAATATTTCCAATCACTAAGGTAGTTTGAAATCCCTGAGTAGTCATCAGGTCCTTTAGAAAGGCAGTAAGACCAAATGACGATTGTGACACTGAAGTTCAATACCTAGGCGGATCTTGTCATACCTTTGATAGGCGTATATGGAAGGTCCGCCGTTTTTTATTCGGCCCGTTCGTCTAGTGGTTAGGACACATGGTTTTCATCCATGCAACAGGAGTTCGATTCTCCTACGGGCTACCAGATTATGAAAGAGATGATACAATTAATAGGAAGGTATTTGTGAAAAAAGAAACGAAAAGAATACATAAAGAGACCGCGACTCAAATAGCAACTGGATTGGTCATTAATTACCCCCTAAATCTCTTTCTATTGTATGTTTACATTGAGAGATTCAATATTACAGATCCAATAATATTGGGTACTATGGTGACCCTGGTGATGACTGTCGTTGCCTATACAAGAATCTTTTTGTTAAGATCATATTTCAGTAAAAAATATAAATAAATTAAACGCGCTAATCACGACTAGTTCCTAGCCATGAAACCCCGTATATCATTAAAGGAGTTAGTTTATTATGAAAGGTATACCTTCAATTAAGTTCGGTTTGAATACCGAAAGTGGTAATCAATATAAAGCTGGTTTAACAATCATCCATCCAAAAGACAATCCTGTCACCCAACAAGAAGAATGGAAAGTTGCTTTTAATATCGTAAAAGATTTAATTGAATCCGGTGTCACCAAAATGGGTGAAGGATATTGTATCAGTGTTTCCGATATTTGTCTAAATCTATGTAAACAAAATGGTCTTTCAGCATCATTGTTAGAAGTTAAATTAAGTATCGTAGATCAAGAAGACGGCACTACTCATATGGTCGGACATGATGTATCTTGGGAAAAAAATTCTCATACTAAAGTAAGTACTCATGTTGTTGTTGCTATTAATGCAGAAATCCCATTCTTTATGGATCTATCAATTGCTCATAGACTTCCAAATCAAATGCAAGCTGTTATGAATGTAATAAAAAATGAAGGAAGTAAAATAATATCTAATTTTGTATTTGGTAAAAAGACAGGATTTTTATATCAAGAAAAGGTTGATGGTGTTAGCGTTCCAAAATTACATCAAATAAGTATACTTGATAGAATGGCAACTGATAGATTTATTTTTTCTGAAATGAAACAATTAAAGATACTCAACATAATCGGTATCGTTATTTCCTCCTTTGCATTAATCAATGTAATGGGAAAAATTCTCCTCGATTGGTACAACTAATTTCTTAAGACAAAAAAAGAAGGAACCCGGAGGTTCCTTCTCAATGATTCCGAAGAATCGTTTTTGTGGTTAGTTGACCTAACTCTTCTTATACTAAGATTAGAATAAGTTGCTAACAATAACTTTTCTGTAGTATCTGTTAAGATCAGCTGTAAGAGCACCAAGGCCTTGGCTAGAAACGTCACCTTGAGCGAATGGGTTTGCGACCATTCCGTAACGTGTCTTGAATCCAATTTTTGGTTGGAAGCTGTTCTCACCAACCGCACGTACCATTTGTAGAGGAACGTATGGGCAGTAGAATAAACCTGCATCAAATGCAGATGAACCCTTGTAACCAACTACCATGTAGTTAGAACCTGCGAATGGGTCAACATATACTCTGAATCTACCGTTAAGAACACCAGCAAAAGTATTGCCTGTGTCATCAACTTCTAAAGTATTTGAGTTAAGAGCAGGTGTGTAATCTAATACACCAGCCATTTGTAATGCAGAAGCCACGTCAGAAGAACAAATAACAACGTTACCTTTTCCTCTTCTTGTTCCTTTAGCAATAGCGTTAGCTTCTTGCTCGATTTGGAACATAAGACCTTTGAACTTCTCAACAGACCATCTACCGTTTGCATCAACGTCTAAGTCGAATGTACCCGGTGTAGCTGCACCTGTTGCGCCTGGAACAGCAACAGCATAAATTGTTCTAACAACTTCTCTATTGATTTCAGTTAAGATTTCAGTTTGAAGAATGTTAGCCAATTCTGTTTCAGCATCCAAGCCATGAACAGCTTTAAGGTCCTGAGCAAGCTCAGTTGTGTATTCTGCTTTCAAAGCACGAGTCTTAGCAGAAACGGTTACTTTCTCAATTGAGAAGGCCATTTCAGCATAGTTAGTCCCTTGACCATCACCTAAGGCTTCAGCAGCAGCTGTAGTCATACCAGTACCAGTTGTAATTAACTGAGTATTAGCATTTGGTAATGTATTAGCGTGAGCTCCTGTACCAGCAAAGCCTGTATCAGCTTCGTTGAATAGAGCTTCAGCACCAGCTTGTGAACCATATCTTGCTCTCATCGCGAAGATAAGACCTGTAGGACCAGTCATAGGCTGAACACCACAGATATCATAAGCGATAAGGTTAGGAACGGCTCTTCTTACTAATGAGATAAGGATTGGGTCATAACCTGCACCAGGACCAGCTGGAGCAGAACCACCTGTAAATCCACCGGTTGTACCGACGTCATTAGTAGGAGCTTCTGAAAGCAAGCTTGTCATGTTAGCAGATAGATCACCAGTTTCCTTAAGTGCTCTTTCTGTATTCTCAAGAATAGTAGCAGTTACTGCTTTTCTATGAGAATCGCTAATTGGTGAAAAAGATTCGTGCTCGAGAATGGGCCCCCACTTTTCCACTAGTCTTGAATAGTTATCCATTTTGGATCTCCTTTATTAATATTAATTTAATTAAAAACCAATTTATTAATTATTCTTTTTTCTAGTGTTGAAAGCTTCAACAAGAGCATTAATAGAAGAGTAATCAGAAGTTGGTTTAGTTACTTCCTGTTCTTCTAGAATAATTTCGTCATCTTCGTCCTGAACATCTTTCTTTTCAACAAGAGGCTTGTCAGAGAAGAATGACTCCTTAATTACTTGAAGATTTTCTGCATAAGCGTCAAGATCTTCAATATCAAGCTTTTCAGACAATACTTTCAATCTTTCTACCTGATTCTCAGATAAACCTTCTGAAAGTTCGTCAAATTTTTGTTCTGCTTTGTAAGTAGCAATTTGCTTTTGTAATTCGATATTCTCGTTTACTAAATCATTTGCTTTACCTTCCAATTCAGAAACTGTTGTCTCTAAGTTTGCTACAACGTCAACTGATTCTTCATCAACTGATACGTTGTGCTCTACGAATAAGTTCTTAAGACCTGACATTAATGATTCTGCCATTTCAACTTTAATTCCAGCTTCGATAGCAATTTCATTTTCTGACATCCATTCAGAAACAACGTAGTCTAAATACTTATCAACATTTTCAGTAATAGTATCTAATTTCTCAGTTACTGCTTCATTCAATGCTTCGTCTAAAGACTTAGTTAATTCTTCACGAATTGTCTCAGTTCTTTTATTTACTTCTTCGTTTAATGCGGCTTCAAATACAAGACTAATCTTGCCTTTGAACTCTTCGGATAAATCTTCGCCTTCGATGATAGATGCAATTGAAGATTCCACCACAACCTCTTCGATTGTTTCGACTTCTTCAGTTGTTTCAACTTCTTCCGCTGTAGGAACTGGCTCTCCAGCTTTACCTTGCTCAGGTGTTACTTTCTTAGCATCTACAGGGCCTTTTGGCTCGTCAGTAGTTGTTTTCTTCAGCTTGTCCTTTTTGCCTTCGCCACCCTCAGGTGCCACAGGTTGAGGTACACTAGAAATACCATCATCAGCAACGAATGTGTTTTTCTCGTCTGCCATTATTTTTCTCCTTTAAATTTGTTATAAATCTACAAATATTTAATTATAATAAACTTGACTGTTTTTATTTATAAAAAGTTAATTTCTCAAAGAACGAACGAATGTTTCAAACATTCTTGTTGCCGTTGCTTCATCAATAGTCCTTACTACTCTATTCACTTTCTTTTCAACTTCTTCAACAATATTTTCGATAGCCTGAGTGGCTTTCCAATTGCCAGAAGCAATATCGTAGTAATATTCTACATTCTCCATGATACCATTTACGAATGCATTTGGTGCTGAAGGGTCAGTGACAATATCAACAGTAGAAAGATGGAAATCCTTTTGAACTTCCATTACTCCATCTCTACCTGCCTTGACCGAACCAAGACCTCGAGTTGAAACTCCGATCTTTACTCCTTCGTCTAATAGGCTTTTAACGATTTCCCCCATCGGTGTTGATAAGATTTTTGCCTTACCATAAAAATCGTTGCCATCACGTTTCATTTCAGTAATCAAATGCGAAACGCGATCCCCGTTGATTTGTGGACCATCAGGGTGCCCTAACTCTCCGAGTGCTCTTTTAGTTTGAATAAATTCTTTATCATAGCGATTCATTTCGCTTTCTAAAGTAGCACTTGGATAAATTCTTCCGTTGCGATTTTTAATATCGCCTTGCATGAAGATTCCTTCGATAAAGTAATTCTTTTTACCGTCTTCTTTTTGCTCAGTAATTACTTCTACAAAATCTTCTGTGTATTCTGCTATTAATCTCATATCTATTCCCTATTAAAAACTATTTATAATCAGTTTATGCCCTATATGCTATCTTTGTCGCCCAGACCGCGGCGGCCGCTCCCGCAGCCGTTAGTGAATGAGACGATTCCTTTTCAACATAAATTGTAGCACCAGGACTAACAAAAACTTCTCCTGCAGTTTCTACTACAATAATAGATTCAGGTACTGTACCTGTATTCGTTACCGAAGCAATAGTAGCATCAAAAATTGTATTTGCTCCACTTGTTATATTAACTGGAACACTTAGTGGTTTAACTATGCTCGGCATCTTTAATATTCCTTATACTGTTTTAGCAAAATCTAAAATTTCGTTGTATCCTGCTTCATCAGCAATGAATACACTGTACATTTCATTTTTGTTTGTTTCTGTTAATTCCTCAAACATTCTGTTTAAAGTATCTGCATCTTCTTCTGAAATTTCAATTACTTCGTTGTTTTGTAATGTAAAAGAACCCGCTTCGATACTTTCGTATGCCATACCTGCTTTAGTAAAAATCTTTGAAGCAGATAAAGGTTTAGCATTAACCATTTGATCTCCTTTTGCATAAGCATATAGAGATTTAACATTTGAGAATACTTCTGCTAATTTGTTTTGCCACCATTCTTCAGGATCTTGTCCTTCCATTTTCAAATAGGATTGAATTTCTTCTGATGCATAACAAATAAAATGTAATTGTTTCAACATCATAGGAATTTCTTGTTGGGGACTTTCAAGCAATTCTTCCTCGGTTGAAACTTTATTTAACATTTCTTTGAATGTCATTTGAATTGTTTTTCCATTTGAATCTTTAATGGTAACTTGTGTAGGACTTGTTTTTGGTTTGTCCTCACCTTTTAAAACTTTTTTCTTTTGAACTTCAGGCTCAATAGTTTTAGATGCTTCTGTATCATCGGCTTCTTTTGTTTCTGCTTTTTTAACAGGTTTCTTTTCTGCTTTTAATACTTTATCATCTGAACAACTACCTTCCTGCATACCTTTAATTTCATTGCCGCAGCAAGAACATTCTTTACCAATTTCTTCAACCTTATGTTCTCCGCCACAATGTTCGCAAGATTCGTCACAACCGCAAGAAGCTACCAATTCTTCTTTTTTAACTTCTTTGCTGTTTGATACTCCAAGAATCTCTACAATTGATTTTCTAATAGGTGTTGTTGATTCTTCAACTTCCTCTTGTGATTTGCCATCACCTGTACCTCTATCAGGCAATGTTTGTGATACACGTTTCTTATACGCTTTATCGTAATTTACATCGCCTTTTTGGTCAGCAGGCCTTGCTGCTTCTCCTTTGCCAGGAATCTCACCTGTGAAGACATGGTCAGGAGCAACAGGATGTTTGATTAACTCAATCGTATGTTGATCCTTAAAGCGTCTTTCTTCAGGTGCCTTTGGTTGGGCAACTTCTGAAACTAGATCTTTAAAATTTTTCATGTTTAGTCCCTAATTTAATTTCTATATTACCTTTATTTATATTATTAAAACGGTTCGTCCTCTTGATGACCGCCTGCTTCCTTTTCAGCCGCAATTTCATCTTCCATTTCTTGTTGTTCTTCTTCAGTCATTTGAAGAATATTTTTCGTAATCCACTGATGAGAGAAATACTTACCAGTGTATTCTGAAACATCTCTAAGAGTATTCAATCTTTCTCTTAGAATTTCAGCTTCTTTTAATTCTTCAAAATAATTATCTTTAACAAAGTCATAACGAATATCATTTCTAATTTCTGCGAACTCTTCAGGTGTTAATATACCTTTGAGTATCAATTGCTTCTCTAATACCATATTAAATATCCATGAGAAGCGAGAACGAATTCTCCTAATAAATTTACCAAACTTTAGTTCATCACGAGTAATCTCAGATGTTCTACCAAAGGTTGCCATAGCTTCTGGTTCTAAACGGCTTAAAGGTACCTTCAACGCCTTGTATAATTTACGTTGAAAATACTCTAAGTTTTCGTTACCACTCAATCCTGGTGCATTACCTCCTGCGAGGGTATCAACTTCAGTTGATCTTTCTCCACCACGACGAGGGAACCAAAAGTCCTCGGTCATTGTTAGCATCTTTCGAGAATCGGTAATTTCACCGGTTGACGAATTATACTGTAACTTGTTTTTATGACGTGCCATCATATCTCTAAGATATTGTTCTGCCTTGTTCTTAGGCAGATTGCCCACGTCAATATAAAAAATTCTTCTTTCAGGTGCTCTTGTTAACGTGTAAATAACAACAGCATCTTCCAACATTCTAAGCTGATTTAAAGCTTTTCCTGCTGGATGTAAATGAGATAATACTAAACTATTATTCTCATTCATTAAGCCCGATGTTACTCGAGCTATACTATCTTTAGCAATCTTGATTCCTGAAGTACTACTTGCTGGAGAACTTACTCCACCTGTACTTGTATTTTGGAACCCTGTTTCAGAATACATGTAATACTCGTTTTTAACTTTCTTAACAGGTATTCCTGAATGCTTGTCCTTTTGTTTCTTATCAACTTCTCGAATTAATTTTAGTTTTCGAGGATCAACATAACGTAATTCTAATACACCTTTCTTAACATCTTCAGGATCAATAATAATATGATAATTTAATCTTCCATCAACATAAAATTTCTGAAACATATCATATGAATTATTAGTAAAGTCAAATAATGCAAGAACGTTATCAAATTCATTAATAATACTTTTCTTTACTTTATCTGGTAGATCTGTTTCTCCTAAAGAGATTTCAACAACTCTATCATTAGTATCAACACTAATTGCTTCATTAACAATGTCATCAATAGCCTGAGAAACTTCAGGCTGCATTGCCATATGACGATATCTTGTAATTAATTCAGATTCCGTTTTAGCGGAACCTTCCATATCAAGTATCGTATTATAAAAACCACCAAGAGCATTACCAACGGTAATCGCTCCATCATCATTAGAAGGTTCAGCAAAGGAGACTGGAAGTGTAGTCTCCTCTTCTGCCCTCTTTATATCAAAGCCAAAAATTTTCAAAATATCACCTATTTAATTATGTAGTAGGAATACCAGTATTTCCTTCAACTGTCCACATGTCGTAGTCGAAGTCAACTGTGAATTCCTGAATTGCGTCAGCTCCATCCCATGTCATTGCCATTGTGCTAACTGATGTTGGGAATAATCCCTCAAATTTGTATGATCTCAATGGATCTCCATTTCTACTATAATGTGTAATTAATGCATCAGATTTATAATCTTGAGGTAAACCCGAGATGTTAGTTTGATGCGAATTAATTGCATTCATCCAAGCTTCAAATGCGTTACGAATTTGATAATCTTCATCGTTAATTACAGTTACCTGCCAAGTCGAGAATTTTCTAGAACCAGAATATGCAATCTCTCTTCCAAAATAAGAAACCTTAAAAGAGGATACATCTGATGACGGTATGTTTGCTGCTTTTACCATAAATGGAACTTTAAAATCAGCAACTGGGTCAACAGGGTTGAGAATCTGAACTTGGAAAAGGTTAGCACGAGCGCCACCGCCAGTTAACTGGGATTTGAACTCATTAATATTAAATGCCATTCTTTTTCTCCTTTATTAAAAATTATTTATTAGGCTAATGACCCAACAATTTCATCAAACTCAACGCCGCTTCTTGTTGCCACGAAGGTTAATTCAATTACATTAATTGAACGTGCAGGCTTAATAAAGATATTAGCTCTGAACTTACCTTGGTCAATAATAGACGGTGTATTTACTGTTGTATCAGATACCACTCTGAAATCAACAATACCTCTTTTACCTTGAATGTCTCTTAAGAATGGTTCAACAATTCCTTTAAATTGAGCTTGAGTAAACTCGTCGTTCAATTCAAATAAGAATGATTCTGCAGCATTGGCAATTGCCTTTTCTACCGCAATAAACAATCTTCTAACGTTGATACTATCAAATGCGCTATTAGCACCTAATCCTGTCTTATCACCAAATAAAACAATTCCTCGTCCTGTTTGTGCCATGACTGGGTTAACATTTGCACTGTATAGTTGATCTCTTTGAGCCTTATTAGGATTAAAGGCAAGTTTAACAACATTCTTGATTACACCTTTACGGAAACCGGCAGGAGATTCAAAAGGTTCAACTCTTGAAGCAAGACCTGCGATATCACCGTTAAGTGGGGTATATCTGTATACATCATTATATCTGTCATATCTATACTTATAACCTGAATCCATTACATAGTAAGAAGAACTTGGTAAGCTATTCTTATATGCAATAATATTTGCTAATTTAGCTTCAGATTTGCTTTCATCAACAACATCTGATTTAGCAGGCGAAATAAACGCAACTGCATCTTTTCTGTAATCAGCAATATTTGAAATAAGGTATGTAGCAAGATTACCACTATCGTCACCTTTACCTTGTAATACGAAAGATACATCAATCTCATTTGAAGATTTGAATAAATCGTAGGCACCGGCAAGGTCGGCTAATGTTGCTGCAGTTTCTGTTCTACCATCTGTACCTAATGCTAATGATTCATATTCAGAAGTTTGAGCTTCGAAGTGAGCAGTATTAGCAACAGTAACCCAAGAAGATTCTTGAGCAATTACTTCTTTATAGTAATTTGTTTTACCGTTTGATAGTTTTGCACTTTGTGATGTAGAAACATCAGAATAAATTTCTAATACAGTATCTGGTGTTCCGGATATTGAACCATCTTCATCAATAACAGCAATATGGAAATTGCCTGTTGCTGGAGCTTTTCCAAATAATCCTGAGAATGCCCATTTCTTTGTAATACTTAATTTATTTAATTCTGTCTCTGCTAATCTGTATGGTTGACCTAAAGTAATAGTATATCCATATGATGTAACTAAACTGGTGTTAGCAGTTTCATCGCCTGCAGAATCTCTCCATTCTTCAACAATTGAAGAAACTGGTATTGATTGATAACCTACTGAATCGTTACCGATGACAAATATATCACCTGCATCAATTGTTGTAGTATCAATTCTATATGCTGGTGCAACTTCAAATTCAACTGAAGTAGCATTAAAAGCAATTGTTTGGTTAATGGAAGTATTACCTGTGATTCTTGATGAAGTAATATTACTTACTTCAATAAGATCAGCTTCAAAGTTTGTATCTTTAACATACGCAACCTGTAATGAGTTACCTAACTCTCCAGGATATAATGCATCAAATGCACCATATACATGAAGTTGAGTATTTGAGCTTGAAGTATCAGAAGCAGAAGCAGTAACTGCTCCATTATCTGCACGAGCAACCCATAATGCATTTGCATATGAAAGATAATCAGCTGCTACAAAGAACGTCTCATAGTTATTATCATTGGGTTCACCAAATCTTTGAACTAATTCATTCTCTGAAGAAACAAGTATTGCTTCACCTACCGGGCCCCATCTAAATACACCAGCTACTGCTGCAGGTGGTGTTGCGATGGCAGGAACCGATGCTGATGCGTCCACCTCTCGAACAATTACGGAAGGACTTACGGAAAAAGCCATATTATTCTCCTTTAAATATTATCTATTTTAAACCTATTTACTAATTTATAGTTATCACAGTTTTATTTATAATAATTTAAACTACACTTCAAAAGTTCTTTCAGGTCTGTACTCAATCCATCCTTGTTCATCTGGTAATGGATCCCCTGTATCAATAAATCCGAAAGGTAGTAATTCTTCATCAAGCTGTTGTTCAGTTTTTTCTTTCAATGCTGCTAATGTATTGATATCTGTTAATTCTCTAAAGAATCGTTGGTCAGATAACCAAGCAAATAATACTAGATTCATAACGAGATCATCGTTAGCTCCAGATTCAGCTTCGTAAGAATTACCTTTTTTACTAAAACGTGATAACTCCTGTATTGTATTATAATCTTGTATTATTAACTGATTTTGTTCAATTAATAATTTCAATATAGAACAACCTTTTGATTTTACTTGTCGGGTTGTTCTTATTCCATGATCTGCTCTCTTCCCTCCAAAACCACCTGAAACTTGTTTACCGGATCGGCCGGCATTTTCAGTGAAAAGAAGATTTTCATAGCCGTAGTCCATTAAGAGTACATCAGAAACCTGCTCACCGATGTCATTGATTTCTATTAATATGGCACTCTCATTATACATCAGCCCTATTCTATATATAACAGAGGCAAAGTCAACTGGACTTATAGTATTGTCCTGAAAGCAACATACTTGTTTGTATGGCATTTCAGTTACATCAATCATAGTAAATGTTGAATAATCAAGGCCTTTACCTCTTGACACATCAACTGTCATAACATATGAATGATTAGGTATTGCTTTTTCGTATTGTGTAATACCTTCACTTTCAGTAATTGGTTTGGATGGTGCTAGTTCTTTTAATTTGGCACCACTAATAAGAGTACCTGAACTACCCAAGAATTGACAACAGTACTCTTGATTAAATTTTTCGTTATCAAAATCTAATGCTTCAAGAGTTTCATCTTTCCATTGTTCGTCTCTACCTGGAACATCATACCACATAACTTCAACAAACTCATAACCGTTAGTACCTTCTTTGGCACCTTTACAAGTTTTCCAAAAATGGTTCAATCCATTTGGTGTTGAAGTCATTAATAACTTTGTACTTTGACCTGATGAAATTGTTGGATATACTGAAGCAAAGAATTCATCAAATCCTTCAATAAACGCAACCTCATCAAGATATAGAAAAGAAATAGATTTACCTCTAATTGCCGAAGATGTTGTAGTTCCTGCATAAATCTTACAACCATTCTCTAATGTTATATTACCTTTATTCCATTCTTCAATACCTTGCTGCATCCATTTAGGTAATGCCTCATAGGCAAGCTGAACTCTCCCTAATACTTCTCTAGCCGCATCACCTTTGTTTGCCAATATGGCAACGGTCTTAAATTCATTAAATAAGATGTAGTGTAATATAACCGCTACTGCTGTTGTAGTTTTACCTGCCTGTCTTGATGTAAGTACGGCAACTCTTCTATTCTTTGTAATCTTTTCTGTAATTTCTTTTTGATAATCATACATCTGAATAGGAATTAAGCCTTTATCAACATGTACAATTTTAATATAGTTTTCAGCGAAGTAAATAGGATCTTCAGCGCATTTCATATACTCCTTCAACATCTCTGGAGTAAATTCGATTTGTTCTCCAACTTTTTTGAGGTATGAATTACCTAAGTACCCGCGATCTATCATTCGTTGTTATCGCCTTTAATCATTTTTAATAAATCGGCGGTTGATACAATTAAGTTATTATTCGTAACTTGAGTGGATGGTCCAGATTCTTCTTTAGCAAATCTTTTCTTTGTAGACATTTCAACATAATCTTTGTTTGCATCAAGCAATGTTTTCATTAGTGTGGATACAACTTCAAATGCTCGAGGAGATTCTGATTGTTTCGCAATTGCTGTCATTTCTTTAACTGCATCATCACCAAGATTAATAATATTCTCAATATTTTGTTTTGCTAATTCAATGTCTTTTAAATTTTCTTCAGCTTCTTTTGTAATAGCCGCAATAGGATGTACTACACTTTCTTGCGGTAAATTCTTTAAATTATCTACACTTTCCTGCACCAAAGGATCTTCTTTAAGAGTTGCTTCAAATTCAGCCCTTAAATCTTCTTTGGCATCTTCCAAAGGTCTCATATTTAAAGCTTGCGCAATTTTATCATCAGTCATATTCACCATCCTTTGCTTTGTATTCCTTATTATTTATTGCGCATGATTTTCGTAATAGGCTGCTACTGAATCTGTGATCTCTTTTATTAAAGTGTAAATCAATATCTCGCTTACGACAGATATCTTTTCCTGTGAAATCTTTATCACGATATTCTTCTCCTAATATACGAACATGAATTGTATATAGTTCTAAAATATCTTCAAGATCTCTTTCAGTACAATAAGGAATAATTTCGTCAACATATCTTACTGCCTTAAGTTGACTATATCTTTCTACAATAGTTTGAATAGGTGGGTTCTTTATATTAGGACGATCCTGTGAAGGATCCATTTGTAATCCTACAATTAAATAATCACATTGTTCTTTTGCTTCTCTTAGCATTTGAACATGGCCAGCATGAAGCAGGTCAAAACTGCTACAAGTAAATCCAATTTTCATAATTTATTTCCTCTTAACTAGGTTCAGTATCGGATACTTGCTCGATAAAGTCCCAGTCGTCATCAAATTCAATTAAACTAAAATCAACGGTTAGTTCAGGATCGGTTGTTGGTGTACCGTTTGCTGTCATACCTGGTTGCATAGTTTGATATTCAACAAACTCTGTATTCGCAAGTATATCATCAGCATAACGAACATCAATAAATCTGATAATATTCTTATCTCTTTCAGGTCCAAAGAACCAACCTTTCATTGTAAAGTTTAATGTATATATTATACTTCTTCTTGTTGTGAATGCTTCTTCATAAACATCTTCACTTGTTACTCCAGATAAAATTAATGGAATATCAAGTGGTTCCAATCCGTCAATTAATCTTACAGTGCTTGTATGTTCTGGATTAAAGAACGGTAATATTTGTTCTAATATTTTAACGGCATCTTCATTATATTTTGCCATAATGTATAAACTGAATCCCATGTTATATGGAGTTCCTGCATACAGAAATTTGCGATATCCGCTTGCTTCATCAACTGCAGTCTTTCTTAATTTTCTTGTAGGAGCAACTTTTCTTTCAGTGTCATATGTAAACGATGTAAGTTCAAAAGCCATACGAGGTAATGTCATTGCGTATGGTTGTCCTGCCGAAGGATTACCAGATGCATCAGTGGAAGCTCCACCTAATAATGCAGGATCTTGGTCAAGACGAGCTAAAATCTTTTGATATGGTCCATAAGAAATAGGTACTATTTGTCTCTGATTAAGTGTACCATCAGTGCTTGTTCTTCTAACTTCTAATTGATTAAAATATGTACCAAATAAGGCAACATATTTGCGAATCGTAGAATTGTAAAAATAGTTTGCTATTGCCATTATGAGTCACTTATTTGTATGTTTTCACTAAACGGATCTACTTCTGAGAAATCAATAATACCATCTGCTTCAATTTCAAAGTTTAGGTTATTTGATAGATCATCAGTTTGTGCAAGTGCATTTAGTGTAACTGTATTAGAAACGTATACATCTGTATTGTAATCTGCAAAGTAATTATCAATTTCTGTTCGGCCTGTATTGAATCTTTGGTTGCTGTATTCAATCAATTCACATGTCATATCAAATACTTGAGTTTTACCCATTTGATAAAATACGCTTTCATGTTCAACGTATTTAATTTCAAAAATCTTTTCGTTTAATGGGAAGTAAATTAAATCGCCTTCTCTTGGACGAATAAGTTCAACAACCTCTCGAGTTACATATCTTTCAAATGTTCTATTCGCAACGGTAAGTGTTAATTGATCTCTGATTTGTAAACCGAACTTAGATAAGAAATCACCTTCACCTTCAAATCCTTCGTTATTTTTAACATAAACTTCAAATTCAAAAGTTTCATTATATTCTGGAAAATCGTCTTCATTAAAGATTACATCACGACCTTTAATTGCTCTACTAATGTAAATGACATCAACACCATACTGCTTGATAGATTCAATTACTAAATCGTCAATCAGTTCTTGTTCAGAAAATCTCTGATAGTTGTTGAAAAATACATTAGTTGCCATTACTTATCCAATATAGTTATAAGAGAGAGGTTGTAATTCGGATATTGCGTTTTCTTCCATTAATCTTCTCTCTTCTCTCGCATCGGAAAGTATTTGTTCTCCATTGAATGATACACCGCCTACAAGTTGCATACCTGTAAACTTAGTTAAGTTTGAACCCCACTGCTCTTTAACTAATGCAGTTGCGTAATTTTGTAACCAACGATCTGACCACACATCTGAATACGAAGCAGGATCAATTACATCGTATGCTTCAATAATGAGATACTCTCCTTCAGTTAATACACCTTTATCCATGTCAAGATGCAATCTATTAACGTGTTTATTATAACGAACCATTGGTTTACCTACAAGCATTTCTTGTAAGAATTCTAAATGACTCATTGACATATAATAATTTGTAATATTATAACCTGTGATATCTTCAAGATTATTTAAAACGAATTGATACTGAACATTAAAAATACCTGAACCTGTTGAAATACTTGACTGCATATCAAAGATGCCTGAAATACCAAGGATTGTTGTAGGCAAATCAATATAACCATTTGCTACATCATCTGCAGTAAGTTGGTGTTTTAAATAAATTAATTGACTACCGTTATAATGATAATCTCTCCAAAAATCAATCGCTTCATCAAGACGATCATCTACCTGTTCATCGGACACATTAATATCAATGACAGGTGCACCTAGCTTACGGAGTACCCATGCTTTGAATTCTTCTCTTGTTGTTGGTTGTGCCATTTTAATTGATTTCCATTAATTATTAATATTTATTCGGCTTATGGTTCAGCCTCAGCATCAGCCCTACAGTCAACTCTTATTTCCCATATTTTAGTATCATCATATCCAGATACACGTCCCCAAAATTCAACAATCCATGTACAATCTCTAATATTGTTTGCTACCGGTGCTGCGGACGCACTCGCACCCAAAAAGAGTTGAATATTATCACCGACGCTACTTGTTGTTAACCAAGTATCATTTACATAACTATTTGAATATGTTGAATATGAGCTAGAACTTCCAACCACTACGTTATTAGTCAATGTATATTTCATCTTAATAGCGGATGGTGTAAAACCATTAAGCGTAAATACATCTTGTGCATTATCAAATGCAGCAGTTGTTAAAGTAGAAGAGGTACCACCTACCTCATACCTAAGTACTGATTTAGTTGTAAAATCTCCACTCGCAAAAGAGCTATCGTCCCTGGCTTCAATTTCAAATCCCAAACTGCCTCTTCTCATTTTAAGTTCTATATATGCAGCTGTAGATGCAGAGTTAGATAAAGAAAAAGCAGTTGCCAAAGCATCGAGTCCAACTCCATCATCGGAATAACGAACATATTCTATTCCTCCGCCTGTTGGAATAGAATTACCTGAAACTCCGCCAGTACCTCCGGTTACTGATAATCCTGACATTGTGTTATAAGTATGTGTTGCCATTATGCTAACCCTGTCCATGTACATTGATAGTATCCGGTATCAAGAATATTTGAGCCACCAGAATCAGATGCAATTTCTATTTTTATTGTTCCTTCCGCGGCCCCATAGGTAAGAAGATCTCTTGAATCTCTAAACCACCATTTTCTTGTTGATGATAATGCATGCCATGTATTTAAAGCGGCAGAATCAGATGAAGGTGAAGTAGATGGAGTAAAGCCAGAATAAGAAGATGCTCGAATATAATATGTTGTGCTTGGTGTAATATTGTTCCATTGAACCGATGAATGTAAGTATCTTCCAGCACCACCTACATTATAAATGCTTTCATATTTGTAAATATTACCGTTAGCATCAAATTCCCAGCCCATTATCATATCATTGTTATTACTTGTTGCTCTATCAAAGAAAGTTTCTGGACTACTTGTAGTACCGCTCAATGAAACTGTTTCTGTTGGAGCTCCACCACCTGTTGCCGTAAACCCAACAGCATTTGCTCTTATTTCAGTTGCAGAAACACAAGTTGCATAAACTTGCCAATGCTGATAATCACCCCATGTAGGTTCTGTATTATCAGGCCAATTCCAAGAAGAAGGAAAAGTTGGTGTATAATAATTTGTAGATGTATCTAATAAGACAATTGCTGATCTTCCTGCAGCCATACCAGATTCTGTAAATGTTGTTGCTGCAGTTAAAGTACATGTATGCATCGGTGTAGTAAAATTAACATTATCAGTTATTGCCACTGGAACCGCATGAAACCCAGTAAAAAAACCTGTAGCATCGGTAATGCTTTTTAATTTCAAAGAATCATTTATAACTTCTGTTCCTGATATTTTAATTGCCATTATTCTACACCTACGTCAAGCTTTCCAGCTAATCTATAAAACAGTTTTTTAATTTGTTCATTCTGTTCATCTTTATCATCATGTTCAGGAATTATATGATACGATTCCACTTGATTATTACTTGAATCTGTATGAACAACTTTTATTGTAATGTCTTTTCCAGTTTTTGCCATCTTACGATCCCCAGCTTGTTGCCACTGCTCTTATAGTACTTGAATCCCAACAAGTAAAAACAATTTGCCAATATCTTGCTCCAGTAAATGATGGTGTTGTATCATTTGCCCATTTAACATCTGTATCAAAAGTTGGTGTATATCCTGTAGAACTAATATCTAAAACAAGCATATGAGTTTTTCCAGCCGCTCGGTTTGTCATATTTGCATTTGCGAATGTTGTCGCTGCAGTTAATGTACACTTATTAAAAGTTTTATCAAAATCTATAGTACCTACTCCACCGCCTGGAGTTGTAAATGACAATGGATGAAAATTATTATATTGCCCTTCAGCACCAGTGATATTAGCAATCTCTCTAAGATTGTTTATTACTTCTGTTCCGCCTACTTTAATTGCCATATCTTATTCCTTAAAGCCCAGCTTGTTGTCCATAAGTTGCATTTAATATTCCACCAGAATTTGGTACTTCTGCAGTTGAATAAAAAGTTCCTTCATTACATACAACTTTAACTCTAAAATCTGGATTCGCCGAAGCAAAGTTGGTTGTAGTATTTGTTGTCCCAGAGCTTTGATTTGGATCTCTTTGTGCCATCCACCCAAATCTAGTTGTTCCTGGTGTAGTGCTTATATTATAATATGTTCCAGAGTTATAACCATTTGAAACTGGAGTTGGACCATACGCGTAATTAGAAGGAGTACAAGTTCCACTACAAGCTTGAGATGAAACATTGTATTGTGCCTGGACCGAACTAATACCTGTTAATCCAGTATAGTTTATATAAGTTGTGGTTGGAGTACTTGGCGCTGCCGATGTGCCAGAATCAAATACTACAATAATTCTATTATTTGCATCATCTCTTTCAAATCTAACATAAGCCCATGCTTCGGGCCAGCCAACTTGTGATGTTTCGGATTCACTAAAATTAATACCTAATATACTAAATGAGCTGTCCATAGTTGCAGATGGTGTACCAGCCGCATCATAAGGAAGTGCTGTTGCTCTAACAGTAGAAGCATCCCAACAAGTTAAAGTAACTGTCCAAAATCTATTTGAGGACCATGTAATTGCTGTTGGAAATTTAACTTCTGAAGGCCAAGAAGGTGCATAAGGAGTAGTACTAGTATCAAGAAGCAAAGTTACTTGTTTTCCTACACCTCTATTAGAAGTAGTAAAAGTAACGTTACTGGTCATTGCCAGTGTTTGATAAGTTTTTGTGAAATCTATGTCTGTAGTAATTGTGCTAACAATAGGATGCCAATTATCAAAAGTGCCTGCACACTCTTCTATATTTTCTAAAGCACGGCTGTCATTAATTACTGTAAAACTGGATACTTTGATTGCCATCTTCGTCCTCTCGACTATTAGCAGTTAATTTAATTTATAGTTTTATTTATACATTAGTCACGGCGCTCAATGTCATCTTCTGATAAAATATTGCCAAGCCATACTTCAATTACCTTCGCAGGTTCTGTTCCTATATTTGTTGCTTTATGCCAAACACCTTTTGGAATATCAATACTTTGTCCTGCTACATATACGTCATGGTGTATCTGATTTTCTTTTTGTAGAACCATTTTAATAGATCCTTCTACAATATGCCAATGTTCTGATCTATGTTGATGTCTTTGGTCACTTAAAGATTTGCCTGGATCAAAGGATAATTCTTTTACTTGCCAATTGCCGTTTGAATGTAAAACTGTATATGTTCCCCATGTTCGTTTAACCGTAGGTTGCGACCATTCTTTTAATATCCAGCTTGAAGAATTCTTTTTATTTTCTCCACCTATACCAAATTCAAACTCAATACCTTCTACGGTCATCTCAGGGATGTTATCTGATGTTCTATCACCACCATTTACGAATACAATAGTATCATTGGGGTATAGTGCTTTAACTTGTTCTAAGCAATCTATCGCACTTCCATCTGAATCGTCAAAAGCCATTACTTCATCAACAAATCCTAACGCTCCTACAATTGCGGCTCGTTCTTCCCAAGGCATAAAGTATCTACCTTTCTTTTGTTTTAACCAAGAGTCTGAATTTACTCCGACAATTAATCTCATACCACAAGCAGCAGCTTCTTCGAGATATTTAATATGTCCTGAATGAATTGGATCAAATCCTCCAGTAGCTACTATGGTAATCATTACAATTCCTCCATGAAATAATCCCACACAAAATTAGAATCTTTATTTGTTTTCATTTCTTTTGGTAAATCAACAAGTTCAGAATGAATATACCAATCTTCGTATGGATGTCCTGGACAAAAAGAAACATTTGGTACTGCTAATACATATCCATGTTTCTTTAATATATTTCTTGCACTGTCTCTTCTTTCATTTCCTAATCTATAAAAATCGTGTTCAAAAGTAATGATTCTAAACTTAAACCTATTAAACGGTATATTTTTTAAGATATCAATTGACGCATCATCACAATCAATTTGTAAGTAATCAATAACAGGTTCCATAGAATGGGCATTTAACATATTTTCAAAAGGAATGACTGTTGCATCAGAACAAATAACAGTATTATTTCTGTTTTCTTTGAACTTATAACATAAAGCTTCTGAATTATCAATGGAGATACCTTTCCAATTAAAATTGCTTTCAAGCAATGCAGTATTGTTATGAACAAATGGATCTCCTGAACCAATCTCTAAATATGTACCGTTTTGTTTACCATTAAGAACAGATAAAACAAACATATCTTGAAAATGTTTTGAATGATTCTTATGAATATTATATAGACCATTAAAGTTAAATTTAAATCTATCGGCATCATCTGCAATAAAAGGTATAACATCAGGATACCAAATACTATTCATAATTCTATCAACTTTTTCTTTTAAGCCTGGTTTTAGTTTATGTCTATATTTTAAACTAAAGAATAGTTGTTTACCGTTTTGCTGACCTGAAATATACCATGTTGCTAATGCTTGATAATATAATAAGTATTCATAACCAGGAAATCCTAATTCACAATTTTCTTCGAGTGTGTCAGGAAGTTCAGTATTTAAAGCATTTTCTGCATGGAATAGACAATGTTTCCATAATGATTTACTTTCGTAATGTTTACATAAATGATAATGTGCTTCAGGTCTATCTGGAATTAATGCAGCCGCATCAAGAAATGCTCCTTCTACCGTAAAGCCTCGATCTCGTTGTCTATCATAACAACGACCAATACCTATCATACATTTATATTGTAATTCTTTATCATCATTAAATTCTGAAGAAGATAAATCAGCAGCTTTCAAATATAAAGAAACTGCCATTGCTCCTTGTTCTAACTTATCATATTCTTTTGCCAAGTCATAACATTTTTGAGGATTCTTTCCATCTAATATATGATCTTCTAATAATTGCTGTAACATAATTTATCCTCTTGCCACAAAATCGAAGAATACCTCTTCAGGCATTTTTAATAAAAAGGTTCCGTTGTCTTGATAACCAAACGATACTATCATATTTCCATTTAAAAAAGTCATACCTGTGGCAAACTCAATATTATATTCATATCCTGTGGTTGGGTCAATCTGTGTACCCATAAAATGGAAGTCGCGAGTTTTATGAATAACATTCCAATCTTTATCCCATACAATAATACGATGATTGTAATGTCCATCTTTACGATGGAATACATCTCTTGTTAAATCAACCTCGTGAGTAAATGTTAATCTTCTTCCTTCACCAATTGGATATACCTGAGTACCTCCTCGTAAATCTCTTGGCATTTGAACAAAAGATGTTTGATCATGGTGAACAGTTTCAGTTGTTCTATTTTCAATATCGTATTTTACAACTTCTGTAGGATTACACCACTTTACAAAATGCCAAGGTTCATCTATAATAGGCATCCAATTCTTTTCACAATAAGTTGAATCATCTCCTGGAGCAGGAATTGGGTTACGAGAAATTTCTTTCCATTCTCCATCAACAAAATCTATTTCTTGCATTTCCATTCGACCCTTTCCTTTATCGTCGTAACAATCTCTACGAACACCACAAAGGAATAGGCGGTTATCCCAACTGAATAAACGACCATCTTCAAGACCAATAAAGTTCCAAGTTGGATCTGTATCAAATTCTGATGTATTAATACGACCTGAATTTAAAACATTTAATTCACTATCTAACTCACACATAATATTATATGTCGTTAAACTAATGTCGTTTTCTGGATGTAAGTATTGTAAAGGACCCCAGGTATGAGGAAAGCGTTTACCTTCTGAATGGTAAAGCGTATAATTAACATGACGAACATTTAAAAGAATCCTTCCATTATGTACAAAAATAGAAGGATTCATAATTCCTGTTTCGCCGGTTAATTCTTTTGGAAGGGTAATTGGGTGAATACTTCCGCCACGTTTCAATGCGTAGTGCACTAATCCGTGAAGACGTAAATCATGCATGTGAACTCCATTATATAAATCAGTTTTATATTATATTATAACATACTTTCGTATGTTTGTCAACTATTTATTAAGACCAAGGAACGCTTTTTTCGACTTTGCCTCTGGAATTAATATTCTTTGCTATCTTTGAATCGTATTTAGCAATTTGGTCAGCAGATATATTAGATTCTAACCAACCAATAACTTGTGCTTCAGTTAAATCAGCAAAAGGAGTAAAGTCAGCTTGAGCTACATCATCGGCATACACATCTGTATGCCCAACAACTTTTGACGTGTTGCCGTCAGCATCAACTCCAATCCTTCGCCATTTAATTTCAACAACAGCATCCGCCAACGATACGCCTTCAGCGTTCGTTACGTCTCTTGTAGATAGCTTAACTATTGACCATGAGTAATTCATTTATTACTCCAGAATTAAATTGCTGCTGGTTCTGGGTCGCTTTCGCCTTCTTCAGGTGCTGCAGCTTCAACTGATGGATCAGGTGTATCTGAAGCAGGTGCCCAAGGCATATCTGCATCTTCAATACCAGCTTCATCAATTTGAAGTTTAACTCTACCAGAGATATGATCTGCATATCCTTGATCGCCATTTACAACAGCCTTAATCCAACCAAGTACTGTTTCTTCTGTTAAATCAGAAAAATCAACAAAAGAACCGGCCGGTACGTTTTCAGCGCTGAACGGGGTTGCTCCTGAGAACTCACCTGTATTACCGCTTCCGTCAGTACCAGTTACTTTCCAATATGTTTGAACAACAGCTCCTTGTAAGGTTGCACCTTCAGAGTTAACTTGATCTTTCTTTTTAAGACCAGTAACTTCCCATGTCCATGTATAATCTGTGCTAAGTGCCATTTCTATTTTTCTCCGTTAATTAATAACATTAAGTTATAGTTTTATTTATATATTAAATTCAATAGTACAATGTATTAATCGTTAATAGCATCTGCCCAAGTTGGCAGTGTCATTAAATGATCGTAACCTTGTTCTACAACAGTTTTTTCCGATGCCATATCTATAGTGAAATTCATATTTTGCTCTTGATCTTGCATAATATTAATTTCCATAGAATTGTCTGCAGTAGGAACTTCCGTAGGATACTGTGCATATGCCGCAATAGGAGCTTTACCAGCTTCTCTTGCTTCTTTACTTGCATATACAACAACAGAAGCTCGACCATAATAACCAGCTCTCCATACGTGATCTGGCGCATTATCAGGTCTTACTCCTCCAGGATCTTCAGTATCAACAGTCCGCTTAGTTGTTACTACGTTATGTATAACATGATAAGCATTAGGACAATCCAATCCGTTCTTTAATTCATAACTTTTTATTAGTGCCATTATTTATTCCTTTCTCTTTCAATTTTAAGTTCCTCTCTCAATTCATCTACTTCAGATTTAAGATCTTTAATAGCCTGAATTAAAAATGGAGTGATTTTATCATAGTTTACTGTTAGGTAGTCTTTGACTTCTTCGCCATCAATGATGACCTTTTCTTTACCGCCGTTACCAGATTTATTTATAACAACCGCATTAGGAAGTACTTCTTGTGTATCTTGAGCGATAACAGAAACTTCTTCCAATCCACCCTCGATAACACCGGCAGTTACTTGTTCAGCTTCTTTCTTCCAATTAAATCGACTTGGTTTCAGTTTCATGATTGTATCAAGACCTTCACCTCTTGGAAGTTCTTGAATATTTTCTTTCAATCTTCTATCTGACCAGTAAGCAACAACGTTACCTGGTGTATATACTGAACCATCTAGATATAGACGCCATCCATAATATGTACTGTAAAAACCGTGTACAGTTTGATTCATCATCAAACAGATGTTACCATCAAACTGCATACCACCCCAACCGTTACGAGAACCTTGAACTCTCCAAGAACCGTAAGAAGCGTTATTTGGATAGAAGTGAGCGCCGTTAATACCAGAGTAAATACCGTGATATCCAGTTAAGTTGTTCCAAGTATATTGATAACTATAACCAGATCCACCGTTGAACTGCCATCTAATAGTACCCATTGGATAATCATCATAAATACGAGTACCTTCGTAAGAGGCATTAGCACCTAACTTAATACCAGTGTGGAACGCAATTCTTAAATCAGGATATGGATAACCCCAACCACCACCTTCTTGGAATATTCTATAAGCATGGGCTCCGTTACCAGAGTTACCACCAACACCTTTTGGTTCCCACCAACGGGCGTATTGACCTTCGTTACTAATAACATTCATGTTTGAAGTTGACGAAGGATCTACATAATAACCGCTGTTATTTGAATCATAGAAGATTGTACCGTAAATAGCACCATCACTTCCGAAGTATTTGCTTCCGTTCCAATAGTTCTCTTTCAGAATGGATCTTCCATTCATATACATTTCGTTTACATTGAAATAGAAGTTAGACCTATCAGTATAGACATGAGCGTGTCCACCGTTAGCAGGACCAAACTGAATCCAACCGTATGGAGTTTGATGTCTCCATCCCCAGTCACCACCTCTGAAGTAATAAGAACCATTACCGTAATCTATACTTGATAATCTACTTCTTCCATTAGGATCACAGAAATAACCTGTATTATTTCTATCGTAGAATATATAAGCTCTGAAATCGGAAGCATATCCATTACCGTAAATTTCAGTCGTACCGTAATTTGTTCTTAATGCCCAACCGCCGCCTGCATTGAGGAAACCGATATTATTACTGTTATCAGCATATACATAACCACGAGAGTTATTACCTGAAGTTGTAAATAAGATTTGTGAAGTACTTGATGTAGAATACAATCTCCATCTTGAAGAACTGTCAGAGTACCAATGCATTGCTGTTGATTGGTTATATAATCCTTCACCTGAGTTGTAGTTTCGGAACCAGTTATCAGCATAGAATTCCCAAGCACGTATATTATTACCTCTTACATCACCTGAACCTGAACCGAAGTAATAAGCAGTATCATTACGATCATATAGAATATTTGCTCGTATATCATTCATAGAAGATACACCAGCACCATCCCAATAATATGAATTATTATCTCTATCGTAAATAAAGTTAACTTGTAGTGTACCGTTAATCCAAGTAGTACCACCTACATACCAGTTAATATATGTACCGTATCCTGACCTTGCGTCAATGTGTAAGTTACCGTTAGTTACTGCGACAGAAGCATAAGAACCAGTCCAATGTCCGTTTGTACCAACTGCGAGGTATTGACCCCAAGATGGGTTAGGTCCATATAATGTACCACCTCTTTGTCTTCCTGCCGCATTACTTGTACTGTTAGGATCGTAATAATATCCAGTATCATTTGAATCATAGAAGATTGGAGCGCGGTAAGAACCACGAGCTTGCATATATCCGGGCTGAGCATATTCTTCCCAAGTACCGTTATAGAATAATTCAGTTCTACCGTTACGACGCCAAATTGTCATCCATTCATTATCAATGTCGTTATAGATACCACATTCATCATTGTTGGCTGACATGAATACATAACGACCGTTAATTGAATAACCTTCCCAGCCGCCTTTACCGCCACCGTTAACCTGAATAGAACCATAGTTACCAGTTGGGTAATCTATATAAATTCCAGTGTTATCATTATAGCAAGGATAAATCCTGTTAGTAAGTAATGAATTTAAACGAGATGTACCATTAGGATCTACATAATAGTTTGTATCATTCCAATCATAATAGATTGGAGTTCGAACATCTGAAGCAAATACCGCTCTACTTGAAATAGCAGCTCTAAATCCACCGTTGTTGATAATCAACATACCGTGATCGTTTAGTTGGTTAGCACCACCTAGTCCGCCTGCGTTTGGATGCGACCAACCAATACCATACATATTTGCTGTTGAAGTACCTGCAGAGTTCGGTCTATAAGAAGAACCCATTGCGAATACTAATTGTAATCTTGTAGAAGCGTAAGAACCAGTTACACCAAGACCGTAGTTATTAAATGTATGATATCCGTTTTGGTCTGATGAATTCCATCTAGAATTTGAATGACCGTCAAAATAATAGCCTGTATTATTTCTATCGTAATATACATAAGAATAACTATTTCTTGCATATAGATCGTCACCTCTTGCATGGTTACGATTTTGAATAACAGTTTGTGGTGTATCAGTTCTTGGAGCAACACCAGATCCGTTACCACCTGGGTCGTATGAACCATAAGAAACTGTAGGTCCGTAATTACGTCCTTTTACTCTGATGTGATAGATAGCACCACCGCTACCACCACCTCTTAACCAGATTACAAATCCTCTTTGGTTACCGAAGTGAGCAACTTCTGCAGCAATCGTAGTATATGTTTCACGGAAATCATCAAACTGAATGTCGTAAGTCGATCCGCCCCAGCCACCGAAGTTTGTTCTGAGTAAGCAAGTCAATCCACCGTGGTGAACACCAGTACCAATTGGGTTCCAAGGAGCTTGTTCAGCGTATCCACGATAAATTTCGATCTCAGTGACAATATCCTGGTTGCCACCCCACCATGTTACTGGATAGTAAGTATTTTCGTTACCATTGATAACAATATCACCAGCCCAATACTGAGCATTGTTAAAGTCAGATGTATCAATAGAATTAACAGTAAGTTGATTTAATCTTGTTGTGCCATTAGGATCTACATAGTAATTAGTATCATTGTTATCATACATAATCGGCGTTCTGAATTGACTGAACGCATATACGATACGGTTAGTGTCAACTCTGAATGATTCATATTGACCAGGTGAGTAAGATCTTGTTCTTCGACCTGAATAATAGTTAAGATAAATATCGTTGCCGCCTTGTGCATCAATATGTAAATTACCACCGAGATAAATTCTACCAGCACCATTTACAGATTCTATTGTTGCAGCGTTTTCAACTCTAAGTTGATTTACTCTTGTATCTCTAAATCTTGAATCACCTGAACTTGAACCGAAGTAGTAAGCTGTGTTATTTCTGTCGTAGAAAATATTTGCTCTAACATCGTTCATGTAAGAAGTACCACCGAAGTCACCGTAGTATGAAGCATTATTTAAATCATAATATACAGGAGCACGCATATGTCTTGTTGCTCTGAATACTTCAGTTGCTACTTCAGCATTATATTCTACTTGATCTCCCCAGAATACAAATGTTGCACCTGTACCATCTGGGTTAGCATCAGATACTCTTATCTCTGCATCAAATGCAGTATTAATAAATCCGATTCTATTACCACGAAGTGTTAATGTATTGTATCGTGAATCACTTGCTGGGTTTGAATAATATGATGTATCGTTTGTATCGTAGAAGATTGGAGCTCTCCAATCCTGAGAAGCAGTACCACCAACGCCGTGTAATCTACCATCGTTCGCAATATAAGACCTATCAGAACCATCTTGTCTGAACTGAACAATTCTGTTTGAGTTTCCGTTAGATACAATGTACCAACGGTTACTGTGCATCTGAATCTTACCTACGCCTGCCCCTGGGTTTCCTGTCCAACTTGAATTACCGTCTGAACGAATATCGGAACTTGTAATATTAATTGCATTTGCACCACCATTAAAGTCCCAGGTACCAGCAAGTGTAGCAGCGTTTAGATTTGATGTACTTGCTGGGTCAACATAATACCCAGTATTATTACTGTCATAATAACGGGCGAAATATGCATTATTACCATACACATTACTTCCGATGATTACTTCACCACTTGTATTGATTCTGAATCTTTCAGTACCCCAAGATTGATTTATATGACCGTGATTTTGTCTGATTCTGAATTGGTCGTCTACATAACCGAAACCAACTGACCAAGTTGTTGTATTATATCCACTTGAGAATAAGATAGAAGGTCGGTCAGTACCACTAGGTACGCTTTGAGCTGATATATCACCAACTCTAAATTCATGAACAATACCCCAAGAGTGATTACCGTATTGGTTAATGGTTCTTGCTGCAGTATAGTTTCCTGGTGTTGAACCTGTTCTGTAAACAGAAAGAATATCTTGTGAAGGTCCATCTTGAATATCTAATTGTTTAATTCTTGAACCTGAGTTAGGATCTACATACCAATTTGTATCGTTTAAATCATAGAAGATTGGAGTACGAAGTTGTCCGCGAATATCTGCTCGACCAGCATTGGTCAATCTCATTTGATATACGCCGTTTCCACCTCCAGCTGTAAATTGTAAATTACCACCTGAATTTGTACTTAGGTTATCTGGTGATTCGTAAATTTGCCATTGGTTACCACCGTTCCATTTAATACCTTCTGAAGGACCTGGATCGTTAATAGTTATTGCATTAATATTATTAAGATTATAATTATTGAAATTCCAGTTACCAGCAACATTACTACCATCTTTAGGATCTACATAATATCCAGTATTATCTCTATCTCTTAATATTCTTGCATCTATAATGTCGGCTGTAATATCATCAACAGTTAAATCGCCGACAATATTAACATCTCCACCAATTTGTACATCATCAAGTACTTCTAAATCATCAACTAATAAATTAGATTCAGCATTACGTCTCTTCAACATAATACCAGCAAATTGTCTTAAAGCACCACCTGAGTTGTAGTTCATTAAGATACGAATTCTTACATAGTAACAGCCGCCTCCGTCAGACCCATTATATGGAGTATGAGATGTTGGAATAGTTGTATGATTTCTGTATGTTGTCCAAGAAGTTCCTGTATAGTTTGCACCGCCAACTACAAAGTATGTTGTACCTGTATTACCAGCAATTGGTCTCTTCTCACTATCATATCTTTCAATACCATAATAAACTAAACCACCTGAACCTGAAATATACTTAACAGAAATTTCACCGTATAATTCTTCACCAGGAGCAACAGGAATTAAGTCAGAATAGAATGTTCTATAAGCAGATGTTTGTAATACATAAGAACCTGCGAAAGGACCATCTGTTGTTCTAACATATTCTGATGTTGTGGTTGTAAGTGGGCTTTCATTAGGTGCCATTGCTTTAATGACACGCTTATCAAAATATTCTGTTCCATCAAATAGTACTAAGTCAGCTCCGCCTGAACCGTATGTCTTAACAAGTTCAATATTTTCATTACCGCCATTAAGTACAATACTGCCTGCAGATAATATACCATTAAAGTGAGCATTACCATTATCAAGGTCAATACTTGCTCTTACATTACCAGAACCTACGAATACTAATTCATTTGGATTAGATGAACCAAAGTATGAATAAGCAGCATTGTTATTGCCTGCCCAGAAGATACCCCAATTAGTAGCAGTGTTCCAAATCCAATGTGAATAATCTTGAGCTTCTAATAGTTTATTATTATCACCATTGGAACCTGTATCCCAACCTTGTCTATAAATTCGACCATTAATCATTAATGCTCGGTTTGTATTACCTGCAGCTGGATTTAAGTAATATGTTGTATCGTTTGAATCATAATAGATTGGTGCTCGCATTTGATTTGTTGCGAGGAAATAACCATTTTCTGTTTCAGCTTGTTTATTACCATTATAATAAAAATCAACCCCTGCATTACGATCTGTTCTTATGACCCACTTATTATCGGTGTCGTTGTAAATACCTGCTTCATCAACTCCACTTGCCATGAAATTCCATTGACCAGCAATAGAATAACCAGCCCAACCATTTCTGGTACCACCAACTTCCATTGTGGCATAATCACCTGAAGCAACATCCATATAATAGTTTGTGCTATGATCTAAATAATATCTTAATGCTTGAATTGCATTGAATCTTGATGTATTATTAGGATCTACGTAATAGCCTGTATTATTTGAATCATAGAAGATTGGAGTACGTAATTGATTATTTGCTAGGAAGTATCCGTTTTCTGTTCTTGCTTGTTCACCGCCATTATACATCAATCTCATTGCGGCCTGACGGTCAGCATACCAGAACCATTGATTATTTACATCGTTATAAACACCTGTTCGGTTGGCTCCATCATGCATAAAGACAGAACGATCATCAATACTAAATCCTGAATATCCACTTCTTGCACCGCCGCTTACAGCAAGTGAACCAAATGTTCCTGTAGGTTCTCTTAATACAACTGCATTACCATCAAGCTTGATTGTATCCATTCTGGATTCGCCAGCAAAATTGCCAAAGTAAGCAGTATTATCTAGGTCATAATAAATTGGTGAATAGGTAGCAGTATCAACTCTTAACGTACCAAATATTTGAGAAGTATAACCACCGTTCGAAGCACCTGACGAACCTGTGAAAGTACCCCATCTTTGTAATGGTGACCAAGCATTTGTACCAAGTGTTTGTGAAAGATATATTGGTACTCCACCGCCGTGGTCAAACTTGTGGAATTTATGAGCCCAGGTATTACTATTGTAATTACCTCTCATCATCAATCCGTTAGTGCTTGAGTTTGCTCCGCCAATATTTTCATTACCAACATTGATGTTCATAAACTGTTGATAAGAAGTACTTGCTGGGTCAGCATAATATGTATTATCATCAGCATCGTAATATCTGCTTGCATACATATTAGCAGCTGTTACATCACCTGAGAAATTACCTGTCCCTGAATGTAACGAAGCCCAACGATAACTTGAATTACCAAGAGCACCTGAGTTGTTTGTTATAGGTACTAATGAACCACCACTTGCTCCACCGTTTTGACCAAATACATAATGAGTAATTGCTTCGGAAGCATTAAAATACCAAGCAGCGTTTGAGCCTGTTGTGACAGCTCCATCAGCATGCCAGAATGTAATAGAACCCTGTTGTAATCCAGTTAATCCAGGAGTCTCTGCACTGTTTTGGTCTGATACTGTAAGACCTACACCACCGCCATTACTTTGTTTTTGTATTTCAATTCCACTTGAATAGAATTGGACTGTATTGTTTCTTGACCTAAATGCACCGTTATTAATCTGTAAACGATTCACACCATTTGTTTGGAAAAGTAATGTATCATTACCTGAGAAACCAATTAAAGTGTTTGTATCACCACGATGACGAATATAATCATCAATGTCAACTGTATTTAATTGTGAAGTTCCATCTGGGTCTAGGTAATAATTTGTATCGGCTTCAGCATAATATAATGAACCGTGATAATTTGCTGTTGTGTAAATATCCTTATTGTTTCTGGCACGAATATAAGTGGTATCATTCATATACCAGCCGCCACCAGATCCAAACGCAAGTTCATCAGTACTTAAGAATGTTGATGTTCCAGTACCAACTACAAATGCATCTTCATTTCCATTTAATTGGATTGAACCTCCAACATGCAATTTA